>VOFG01004600.1_pt1 | contig 40729 bp, 63 predicted proteins | sample 5384171 | NCBI WGS metagenome assembly VOFG01 (sample SAMN12384726, study PRJNA508395) | human gut metagenome | isolation source: healthy gut F | host: Homo sapiens
AACTATAAAGAGTATGATTATTCGAATTATCTCTTTGGTCATGAAAAGGATTTGACAACGGCTGACGGTGCGGCTGTGAAAGTGCTTATAATGCAGAATGGATGGAAGAGCGTATTTGCATATGCTGCAGAACGGAATGCTTATAACACTGTATGGAGATGACAAAACTGTGGTTAATGAATGACCTTTATTAAGAGGTTTGAGGTGAAAACATACTTATTATCTGTTGCCGAATGAATAGAATAAACGCACGCCTGATGCCGATATGACGGCCGTGAACAGCATTGCGCACGGGAGAGAAACGGCGCGGGAGGAGGATTTAGGGTATGGAGGAGAAAAAAAGAGGCGGCAGAGGAAAGACGGTAGGGGCGGTATGCACGGCATCGGCAATATCGTGCCGTTTTTACGGATAATTGCGGCGTTTTTGATGAATTTTAATTCGGGCATTGTGATGGTGCTGCTGTTGGGCGGAGCATTGACGGCGGCGGAGCGCTTTATGCAGGGTGGAGAAAATATGCCGTGTTCCGCGCGGTTTTGTGGGCAGCGGCGGCGGTGATGATATTTATATTCGGATTATCGTGGGCTTTATTGCCCTTTACGGGGGCGCAGACAATGCAGCGGGGACGGAAAGGGCGGTTATTGTGCCGGGAGCGGCATAAACGGCGAGAGGGTGAGCGGACAGCCGGAGCGGCGGCTTGCGGCAGCGGCGGAATACCGCCTTAAAAAACAGGGAGGCCGTGGTGGTGGTATCCGGCGGGCAGGGGCCGCAGGAGAGCATAACGGAGGCGCTGGCGATGGAGCGATATCTTTGTTGAGGCGGAATAGAGAAGCGAGAGAATACTGCGGAGGAGTGACCTCGGCTTCGACGAGGGAGAACATGGTGAAATCTAAGAGAATACTGGATGAGTATTCTTGAGGGGAAGCATACGATAATGGTGATAATAACAAGCGGATACCATGTTTTACAGAGCGCAGAGGCAGGCGGAGCGTGCGGGGCTTGGAGTGCCGGCATATTCATGCGGGGCTTGCATGGTGAGGCGCCGGTGGTACATAGGAATGCACCGCGGTGGTGAAGGAATTTATACGCAGAGCTGATTCGGCGGTGTGGGATAAAGAAGCGGGGGAAGAAGGGTTTTGCGGTGTGATGAAAATGCGGATAAGACGGCGCTTTTGCATTATTATAAATAAAGCTGTTTTGGCATGCGGAAAAACTGTTTTTTGAAAATAATATAAAATAATGTAAAAAAGCATTGAATGTGCCTGAAAATATGGTAATATATTTGTGCAAGCCTCATTTGCTGCATAAAAAATAAATAAGGGAGTGAACGGTATGAAACAAAAGAAGAATCAAAAAGGGGAAAACGGAACATGAAGAGGGCACTGTGTTTAACGGCGGCTGTGCTGCTTGCAATAAGTATGATGGGGTGATAATGAATCCGTCGGCAAAGCGAAACCGTAAAACAACGGAGACGAAGCACCGCAACGGCAGGGACAACGGCGAAAAACCGATAAATACCGTTCCGCCGCAGGCGGCGGAGATGCTGGAAAAAACCAAGGCTGCGCTGGATGAATTTATAAAGATAAAACCAAGGACGATGTTGAAGAAATAAATGAGGCGTACCGAAGCTTATTGAAAAATAAGGCAGGATGATGCCGGGGTTGCCGTTGCAAAATGTACCCGCAATTGACGAAAGCAAATGGATTTTGGGAACCATAGTGAGAATTTTTTCGCTGCTTAGCATGTATACCATTCAAAGCGAAGAGGTAAAAGAGCTTCTTTATCCCACCGCGGTAGAGGACGGAGAGGAGTATATTTGTTTTGATGTAAAGGACGGATAAGATATTATTTGTTTACGATAATTCGAGTGGACGAGATGTATTCGAAGCCTGGGATATGCGCGCTGCTTGTAGGAAGGGCACATACAAGCGAGGAGTTGAAGGCTTAAAAAAGGGCGATTCCATTTCAAAGGTGGAGGAGATAGACCGTTGCGGAGTATTATCGGGGAAAAGAAACAAAAGTATTTCCATACATTTACCTTGAGGACGGTTGGCATTTATAAAATATGTCGCGGCACAGAGGATAATAAGGACTATGTAATTGACAGTATAGAGATCAAAAAAAGAACACAAATATCATGTTCAACTTGAAAACGGGGAGTATGATGTAAACCGCGAAATAAACCCGTTGGATTTGCACGCAGTAGGGGGAACAAAAAAGCCGCGAAGAGATTCGCGGCTTTTGATATATGCGGGGGGTTAAGCATTATGCGGACGGTTTCACGGCAAAAGAACGAAAATATACAGGAATTTACGGCGGAAAAGGTCAGCTTCTTCTGACACGGCGGCTGCTTTTTGATATAATTTACAATTGCATTATAGGGTAATGTGGGGAGTAATATCTTACATGCCATGGGGAAAGGGGCGTTTTGTCCTTCGGCTTAAATATTTTTACCACACAAAACGGGAAAATATCAAGCGGTTTGACAAAATGCGTTTTCTTACACTGTAAGGCAGTATGTTATACGGGAGAGAATGAATGTATGCTTCACGATGTGCAGATGGGAAAAGGACCAGAAAGAGTTTCTCTCGATTCAGCCCAGCGAAAAGATGAGCGATCTGATTGAGATTCAGAAGGACTCCTTCCAGAACTTCAAGTTGCCTCGGATCTGAGCAGCATAATCGGGGATTTTCGCCATTGACGATTTTTCCCAGAATATGCGGCTGGAATTTCTGACCTGCTATCTTGAGGGCGCGGCGGAAAGCCGGTTGTTGTGGAGACGGCGGCGGAATCCAAGCTCAAGAAGAAAGAGCATGACAGAAAGGAAGAGCTGGGGCTTGTGAGCGCCGATGAGGGCGAGGAGGAGTATGACGAGCCTCAGCTACCGGCAGAGCGCTTCAAAACCAAATATTCCGTGGAGGAGAGCAAAGGAGCGGACGCTACCTTTGCCGCCCCGATGAAGGTGAAAGTGCGTCTGACGGTAAGGATGAGGACGGCTCGGTGCGCGATATTACCGGAGCAGGATGTCTTTTATGGGCGATTTCCCGCTTGGCGACAAGGACGGCAAAACTTTTTATTATAAACGGCGCGAGCGTGCTACCGCCAGCTGGTAAGAAGCCCGGCGTATATTTTGAAAAAACGACCGCGCGGAAAACAGCAGTATACCGCCACACTTATCCCTCAACCGCGGCGCATGGTGGAATTTGAAAAATAGATAAAGAGAATGTATTCCGCGTTAAGGTGGACCGCACCGGAAAGGTGACCTTCACGCTTCTGCGCGCCCTCAGCCCGGAGATGGGCTCGGACGAGCAGATAATAGAGGTTCTGGGCTATGATAAGGGAGAGGCGCAGGGATTGGCCTCGGATGAGGGGCAAGATATTTGCCTGCGATATTATCCGCCAGACGCTTAAAAGGGATCAGGAGAGCAATCCGCCCATTGCCTGCCATATAGACGGCCTTACCGAGATGTACAAGAAGCTGCGTCCCGGCGAGAACGCCACCGTGGAGACAATGGAGGAGCGCATTGCGGATACCTTCTTTGACCCCAAGCGCTACGACCTTCCAGAGTGGGGGACGCTATAAGTTCAACAAGAAGCTTTCGCTTGCCGCCCGCATTGAGGGGCAGGTGGCCTTTGAAAACATCGTGAACCCCGAAACGGGCGAGCTGCTGGCCGCCAAGGGAGATACGATTACCGCGGGAGCAGGCCAAGGCCGTGCAGAACAGCGGGATACGCTCGGTGCGCATAATCATCCGCCGCAAGAACGACAAAGGGCAAGGTGGAGACAAAGCCGCAGGCGGTGCTTGCAAACCGCTTTGTGGAGGCGGGGGCATATTCGACTTTGACCCGCGGAGTGCGGGCTCAACGAGCTTGTTTACTACCCCGTGCTGCGTGAGATATTGACTCGGGTCTGGCCGGGGAGGAGCTTTAAGGACGAGCTTCGCGCCCGCAGAGAGGAGCTGATTCCGGAGCATATACTGCTGGACGATATTCTTTCCGCAATCAACTACGGCATAAACCTGTGCGATTATTACGATGATGACGACGATTCCGACGAGGACAGCCAGGAGGACGCGATAAAGCGCTCCCACACGCATGACGACATTGACCATTTGGGCAACCGCCGCGTGCGCTGCGCGGGCGAGCTTTTTTGCAGAACCAGCTGCGCGTGGGCTTCTCCAGAATGGAGCGTGTGGTAAGGGAGCGCATGAGCACCCTGGGCATGGACAGCGTTACGCCGTCGCTGCTTATAAATATCCGTCCTGTTACGCTGCTATAAAGGAGTTCTTCGGCACTTCGCAGCTCTCGCAGTTCATGGATCAGAACAACCTGCTTGCGGAGCTGACGCATAAGCGCCGTCTGTCCGCGTTGGGACCGGGAGGTCTTAACCGTGACCGGCCTTCCTTTGAGGTGCGTGACGTGCACTACACCCATTACGGACGCATGTGCCCGATAGAGACCCCTGAAGGAAAGAACATAGGGCTTATCGGCTGCTTGCCACCTATGCGCGCATAAACCAGTACGGCTTTATTGAAACGCCGTACCGCCGCGTGGAGGAGATAACCGACAAGGACGGCAACAAGAAATACCATGTAATGGACGTGGTGGATTATATGACGGCGGAGGAGGACGAGCTTTTGTAATTACGCAGGCCAAACGAGCCGCTGGATGAAACAACTGCTTTATAAACGAGCAGTGTTATGCGCGGCAAGCGCGAGTTGGGCAGAGAGAAGGCGTTTACGAGGTGCGCCCCTCGCAGGTGGACTATGTTGACGTATCCCCCTGCCAGGTAGTATCGGTGGCGACGGCGATGATCCCCTTCCTGGAAAACGACGATGCCTCCCGTGCGCTGATGGGCGCGAACATGCAGCGTCAGGCAGTGTTGCTGCTGTGCCCGCAGGCGCCCATCGTGGCAACCGGCATAGAATACAAGGCGGCGCAGGATTCCGGCGTTACGGTGCTTGCACGCAAGAGCGGTACCGTTACCTATGTGGATGCGACGATGATAATTATTACCGAAAAAGGGCAGAGAGCAGAAGTACGACCTGCTGAAGTTCAAGCGCCCAACCAGGGCACCTGCATAAACCAGCGCCCGATAGTAAAGCAGGGCGAGCAGGTGGCCGCCGGTCAGACCATTGCGGACGGACCGTCCACCGATCAGGGCGAGATATCGCTTGGGCGCAACATGCTGATAGCGTTCATGCCGTGGGAGGGCTACAACTACGAGGACGCGGTGCTGCTGAGCGAGAAGCTGGTCAGAAAACGATATATTCACCTCTATTCATATTGAAAGTATGAGTGCGAGGCGAGGGATACGAAGCTGGGGCCTGAGGAGATAACCCAGGAGATACCCAACATCGGCGAGGATTCGCTGAAGAATCTTGACGAAAACGGCGTTATCCGCATAGGTGCGGAGGTGCGTCCGGGAGACATACTGGTAGGTAAGGTTACGCCCAAGGGCGAGACCGAGATGACGGCGGAGGAGCGTCTGCTGCGCGCGATATTCGGCGAAAAGGCGCGTGAGACCCGTGACACATCGCTGCGCGTGCCGCACGGCGAGGCGGGAATCATAGTGGATGTAAAGACCTTTACCCGTGAAAACAAGGACGAGCTTTCTCCGGGCGTTTCCAAGATGGTGCGCGTATACATTGCCCAGAAGAGAAAGATCTCCGTGGGCGACAAGATGGCGGGCCGTCACGGAAACAAGGGTGTTATTTCCCGCATCCTGCCGGAGGAGGATATGCCCTTCCTGCCGGACGGAACTCCGGTGGAGATAGTGCTTAACCCGCTGGGCGCCTTCCCGAATGAATGTGGGACAGGTGCTTGAGGTGCATTTGGGCATGGCGGCAAGAAAGCTGGGCTGGCACATTGCCACCCCGGTATTCGACGGCGCTAAGGAAGAGGATCTGGATGCGGCGCTTGCGCAGCAGGGGATGCGCCCCGACGGCAAAACGGTGCTGTACGACGGCCGCACCGGCGAGCCCTTTGATAACCCCGTAACGGTGGGCATAATGTATTATCTGAAGCTGGTTCACCTGGTGGACGACAAGATTCATGCCCGTTCCACCGGACCCTATTCGCTGGTTACGCAGCAGCCGCTGGGCGGCAAGGCGCAGTTCGGCGGACAGCGCTTCGGCGAGATGGAAGTGTGGGCGCTGTACGCCTACGGCGCGGCGCACACGCTTTCAGGAGATACTGACCATCAAATCGGACGATGTGGTGGGCAGAGTGAAGGCCTACGAGGCCATAATCAAGGGGGGAGAACATCCCCGAGCCGGGTATTCCGGAATCCTTCAAGGTGCTGCTTGAGGAGCTGCTGCGCCATTGGCTCTTGATGTTAAGATACTTACCAGGAGCGCAAGGAAGTGCATATGCGCGAGCTGCTGGACGACGATGCGGATGCGCAGGAGTTTATTCTTGAGGGCATAGACAAGCACAGGGCTCCCGGAGATGACCGACCGCTTGTGGACATTTTCGGCGGCGACGATTTGGAGCTTGACGACCTTGACGATGAGGATGCGGCAAGCCTGATAGCCGACGACGATGATGAGCTGGATCTGTCCGATCTGGGCTTGTTTGATGATGACGAAGAGGACGACGGACTCGTGCTTGAGGAAGAAAGACGAGGATCTTTAATAAAAAATTGAAGGGAGAGATTACCCCTTGTTTGAATTGAATACAACTTTGATTCCATACAGATAGGGCTGGCGTCCCGGAGAAGATTCGGGAATGGTCCTTCGGCGAGGTAAAAAGCCGGAGACCATAAATTACAGGACGCTTAAGCCAGAGCAGGACGGCCTGTTCTGCGAGCGCATATTCGGACCCACCAGGGACTGGGAGTGCGCCTGCGGAAAAGTACCGCAAGGGCGCCCGGTATAAGGGACTCAAGTGCGACCGCTGCGGTGTTGAGATAACCCGCGCAAAGGTACGCCGCGAGAGAATGGGCCACATTGAGCTGGCGGCGCCGGTATCGCACATATGGTATTTCAAGGGAATCCCCAGCCGTATGGGACTGATGCTGGACATTACGCCCAAGGATCTGGAAAAGGTGCTGTATTTTGCGGCGTTTATAGTGATAGATGTGGGTGAAAGCGGACTTAAGCCCCAGCAGATACTTTCGAGCGGGAATATCAGGAGGCGCGCCAGACCTACGGCGCCGGCTCATTTCCGTGCGGGAATGGGCGCGGAGGCCATAAAGGAGCTGCTGGAAAAGATAGATGTTGAGCAGCTGTGCACTCAGCTTCGCAGCGAGCTGGACGCGACGAATGTGGGACAGAAGAAGGCACGCCTTGTAAAAGCGTCTCGAGGTGGCCGAGGCGTTCCGCAAGTCGGGCAACAAGCCGGAGTGGATGATACTGGATGTGGTGCCGGTGATTCCGCCGGAGATTCGTCCTATGGTGCAGCGGACGGCGGACGCTTTGCGACCCAGCGACCTGAACGATCTTTACAGAAGAGTAATAAACCGCAATAACCGTCTTAAGAAGCTGCTGGAGCTTTCCGCGCCGGACATTATTGTGCGCAATGAAAAGAGAATGCTTCAGGAAGCGGTGGACGCTATTGACAACGGCCGCCGCGGACGCCCCGTAACGGGCCCCGGCAATCGTCCGCTCAAATCCCTTTCCGATATGCTTCGCGGCAAGCAGGACGCTTCCGTCAGAATCTGCTGGGCAAGCGTGTTGACTATTCCGGCCGTTCCGTTATAGTTGTGGGACCGTCCCGAAGATGAGCAGTGCGGCCTGCCCAAGGAAAGGGCCATTGAGCTGTTCAAGCCCTTTTTATAAAGGAGCTGGTGGCGCGCGGCTTTGCGCACAACATAAAATCCGCAAAGAAAATTATAGACAAGGGCCGCACTGAGATATGGGATGTGCTGGAGGATGTGTGGTAAACCACCCCGTGCTGCTGAACCGTGCGCCTACGCTGCACCGTTTGGGCATACAGGCCTTTGAGCCGGTGCTGGTGGACGGAGCCATCAAGCTCCACCCGCTGTGCTGTACCGCCTTCAACGCGGACTTTGACGGCGACCAGATGCCTGTGCATGTGCCGCTTTCTCAGGAGGCTCAGGCAGAGGCGCGCTATCTGATGCTGGCTGCCAACAACATTCTTAAGCCGGCGGACGGACGCCCCGTTGTGGTGCCGACTCAGGATATGATCATAGGCGTATATTATCTTACCATGGAAGAGAATCTGCGCGAGCAATACAAAGACTGCGTATACCGCGACCTGGATGAGGCAATGCTGGCATACAGCACGGGCAATCTGCCCCTGCATGCGCCGGTGCGCATACGCTACACAAAGGAAATAGACGGCCAGAAGGTAAGCCGGATAGTGAACACCTCGGTGGGACGCGCCATATTCAATCAGGCGGTTCCGCAGGATATAGGCATGGTGGAGCGCAAAACGGTGGACGACATGTTCAAGCTGGAAGTGGACACCCGCGTGGGCAAGAAGGAGCTTGGACAGATAATCAGCCATGTGTTCGCGGCGCACGGCGCCAACAGAACCAGTGAGGTTCTGGATGAGATAAAGGCGCTGGGCTTCAAGTTTGCCACCCGCGGCGCAATAACCGTAGGTATCAAGGATGCGGGTTGTGCCCAAGGAGAAATATCAGATAGTTGCAGAGGCGGAGAAGGATGTACGCGCATCAACCGCAGCTTTGAGCGCGGCATGATAACAAACGAGGAGCGTCTGAGCGCCACCATCAAGTTGTGGAGAAAGACGACGGACGATGTTCTTGAGGTGCTGCTGAAGTCCTTTGACGACCTGAACCCGATAAACATGATGAACAAATCCGGAGCCCGCGGTAACAAGGATCAGATTCGCCAGCTGGCGGGTATGCGCGGACTTATGGCAAAAAGACGGACGGGTCGCCCCTATGAAATACCCGATTAAGGCAAACTTCCGTGAGGGTCTGACAGTGCTGGATTTCTTCATTTGGCTCACGGTACCAGAAAGGGTATGGCGGATACCGCACTGCGTACGGAAGCCTCCGGTTACCTTACAGACGACTGGTGGATGATGCCAGGATGTTATTGTTAACGAGGAGGACTGCTGGGAGACCCATCCGGACACCGGCATTTTGAAGGGAATGGGTAAGCGAGGTTGTGCATGAGCGGGCGGTTATAGAGGCCCCTGCGTCAGAGAATACTGGGCGTCGCGTTTCCGGTAAACGAGATAGTGGATCCGGATACGGGCAAGGTTGTGGTGCATGCAAACGAGCTTATCGACGATAAGATTGCGGATGCGATCGTGGCCATAGGCGGCGACGACGAATCCAAGAAGATAAAGAACAGTATATATCCGCTCGGTATTCACCTGCCGCTGCGCACACGGCGTATGCTGCAAGTGCTACGGCTCGGATATGTCCAGCGGCAAGCTGGTATCCCCCCCGGCGAGGCGGTGGGTATCATAGCGGCGCAGTCCATCGGCGAGCCCGGTACGCAGCTGACCATGAGAACCTTCCATACCGGCGGTGCGGTATCGGGATCGGATATTACATTGCAGGGTCTGCCGCGCGTTGAGGAGATATTCGAGGCGCGCAAGCCCAAGCCCAAGGCGCTGGATTTGTCCGACATTGACGGTGTTGCCACGGTTACGGGAAAAGGGCAAGCAGATAAAGCAGTATCAGATTACCGTTACCGGCAAGGACGGCGAGGAATACAAATACAACCCCACCTACAATGTAAAGCCGCTTGTGGAAACGGGCGACGAGGTGCATGCGGGCGACGAGCTTACCCGGGTTCACCCGATCCCAAGGAGGTGCTGCGCATAAGGGGCGTTCAGGAAACTTCAGGCCTTCCCCTATGCGTGAGGTGCAGACGGTTTACAAGCGCCAGAGCGTTGAGATAGGCGATAAGCACATTGAGCTGATTGTGCGTCAGATGCTCAGAAAGGTAATCATAGACGAGGCGGGCGATACGGAGCTGCTGCCCGGCGAGATGGTGGATATCAACCGCGTTGAGGAGATAAATGCCCGTGGTGGCCGAGGGCGGACGCCCCGCCGTGAGCAAGCGCATACTTCAGGGTATTACCAAGCGCGTCGCTTGCTACGGAATCCTTCCTGAGCGCGGCTTCGTTCCAGGAGACCACGAGAGTGCTTACCGATGCCGCCATCAAGGGCAAGATCGACCCGCTTGCAGGTCTTAAGGAAAATGTTATTATCGGCAAGCTTATTCCTGCCGGTACCGGACTTAAGAGAAAGGCAAAGGGAGCCGTGGTGATCGACGCCCTGCGCCGGTTCCCCCTCGAGACAACTGCTGAATCTGGGCTGGCTTGATCCAGACGGGGACGATAAAAAGATGATAAAGTTGTTTCTTGGCATTGCCGCAGAGAGGGCTTTTACGAACATTTTGAAAAATGCGGGGTAAGCCAAAAAATGATGACATGAAGACCCCCGGAATGACAATATGCAACATTTGAGTGGATATTAGCTTATGTTGCTGGTTAATTCCGGCAAAGCAGAGGTATTTTGTGATGGAACTAAAAATGCCGACCGCACGCAGCGGGAACAACAGACCGAGCGCGCGGGTGGAAGACGGGTAATGCAGCATATGTGCTTTGGAACAGGACGCGGAGGAAAGGTTAAAAGCCGTATCTCTGCGCTTTGCGCTGTTTACGGCGTTGAGGGTGAAAAGGGCTGATTCCATGAAGGAAGCTGGGGCGCTTATGGGCATAGCGGGTGGGCTGTTGCGGCGTGCGCCGTGCTCAATAATTTGCTAATTTTCTCAATGGGTTGCGGAGAAAGTTATATACTATTTACAAATGACGACGAAAGGAGGAAGGTGGGTAAATGCCAACTATCAACCAATTGATCAAGAACGGCAGACAGCAGGCTAAATATAAGTTCGGCTCCTATTCTTCAGGAGTGCCCTCAGAAAGAGGCGTGTGCCTGAATGTGAAGACGATGACTCCTAAAAGCCTAACTCCGCACTGCAAGGTTGCCAGGGTAAGACTGGTAAACGGCATGGAGGGTACCTGCTACATTCCCGGTATCGGACACAATCTGCAGGAGCACTCCGTGGTGCTTATCCGCGGCGGAAGAGTTAAGGACCTGCCTGGTGTAAGATATCATATTATTCGCGGCACTTTGGATACAGCCGGCGTTGCAAAGAGAATGCAGGCCAAGAAGCAAATACGGTGCAAAGAGACCCAAGAAGTAAGCTTTCTCCGCTGGAAGGCGTGCTTTTAGGGATCCAGTCCCGTATGCTGCGGGGGCGATGCCTGTTTATTTTGAATTGTATTTCTTTTTCTGAAATTCGAGGAGGTTAGAACTATGCCCAGAAGAGGTGGAGTTCCCAAACGCGATGTGCTTCCCGATCCGCTGTATAAATCCAAGGTTGTTACAAAGCTTATCAACCAGGTTATGTACGACGGCAAAAAGGGCGTTGCACAGCGTATTGTATAGATGCTTTTGATATAATAAACGAAAAGACCGGCCGCGAGGCTATCGAGGTTTTCAATCAGGCGATGGAGAACATCATGCCGCTACTTGAGACCAAGGCTCGCCGCGTAGGCGGTTCCAACTATCAGGTTCCGATTGAGGTTCGCCCCGATGGACGGCAGACCCTGGGCCTGCGTTGGCTGGTTACTTTTCACGCGCAAGCGCAGCGAGCGCACCATGTGCGAACGCCTTGCAGCCGAGATCATGGACGCTGCAAACAATACCGGCGCCAGCGTGAAGAAGAAGAAGACATTTCACAAGATGGCGGAGGCAAACAAGGCGTTTGCTCACTACCGTTGGTAGTCTTTTGCCTGATAAGCTAAAGGAGGCTGGATTTGCCAAGAAAATACTCATTGGAAAATACCCGTAATATCGGTATTATGGCGCACATTGACGCCGGTAAGACCACTACTACGGAGCGTATTCTGTACTACACCGGCAAAACTCACCGTATCGGCGAGACGCATGACGGCACTGCCACCATGGACTGGATGGTTCAGGAGCAGGAAAGAGGTATAACAATCACCTCCGCCGCAACGACCGCCTTCTGGAAGGGCTGCCGTATAAACATTATTGACACCCCCGGCCACGTTGACTTCACGGTAGAGGTTGAGAGAGATCTCTGCGCGTGCTGGACGGCGCGGTAAGCGTATTCTGCGCTAAGGGCGGTGTTGAGCCTCAGAGCGAGACCGTTTGGAGACAGGCTGACACCTACGGTGTTCCGCGGCTTGCATATGTTAACAAAATGGATATAATGGGCGCGGATTTCTATCGCGTGGTATCCATGATGAAGGACAGACTGCAGTCCAACGCCGTGCCGATACAGCTGCCTATCGGCGCCGAGGATTCCTTCAGAGGAATTATCGACCTGGTAGATATGAAGGCGTATATTTATCTTGACGATCTCGGTGAAAAGATTGACATCACGGACATCCCCGAGGACATGAAGGAGCAGGCGCAGAAATACCATGATGAAATGGTGGAGAATGTTGCTTCCTGCGAGGTCAACGAGGACCTGATGATGAAATATCTTGAGGGCGAGGGCTTACGATAGAGGAGCTCAAGGCCGGCATACGCAAGGCCACCTGCGCCAACCAGATGAACGCCGTTACCTGCGGTACATCCTACCGCAACAAGGGCGTGCAGAAGCTGCTCGATGCCATTGTGGACTATATGCCCGCGCCGACCGACATTCCCGCTATCCGCGGCGTACTGCCGGGCACCGATATTGAGGAGGACCGTCACGCAAGCGACAGCGAGCCGTTCTCCGCGCTGGCCTTCAAGATCGCTACCGACCCTTTGTGGGGAAAACTGGCATTCTTCCGCGTATATTCCGGAACTCTTACCGCCGGCTCCCTATGTGTATAACTCCACTAAGGGCAAGCGGGAGAGAATGGGACGCATACTGATGATGCATGCAAACCACCGTGAGGAGATTGAGCAGGTTTACGCCGGCGATATAGCGGCGGTTGTGGGCCTTAAAGATACCACCACCGGCGACACGCTGTGCGATGAGAACCATGAGATCATTCTTGAATCCATGGTGTTCCCGGATCCGGTTATTCAGGTTGCCATCGAGCCCAAGACGAAGGCCGGTCAGGAAAAGATGACCATGGCTCTTGTGAAGCTGGCAGAGGAGGATCCTACCTTCAAGACCTATACGGATCAGGAAACCGGTCAGACCATTATTGCCGGTATGGGCGAGCTGCATCTGGAGATTATCGTGGACCGTCTGCTGCGCGAGTTCAAGGTAGAGGCTACCGTGGGCAAGCCGCAGGTTGCATACCGCGAGACCATCCGCAGAAGGTGCGTCAGGAGGGCAAGTATGTCCGTCAGACCGGCGGTCACGGACAAGTACGGTCACTGTATTATTGAGATCGAGCCTGTTGAACCCGGTCAGGGCTATTCCTTTGAGAATAAGACCGTGGGCGGCGCAATACCCAAAGGAGTTCATTGCTCCTATTGACGCCGGTATTCAGGAGGCTGCCAAGTCCGGCGTGCTGGCCGGCTACGAATGTGGACTTCAAGGTAACGCTGCTTGACGGTTCTTACCATGATGTTGACTCTTCGGAAATGGCATATAAGATAGCAGGTTCTATGGCATTTCAAGGAGGCTGCCCGCAAGGCGGATCCCGTACTGCTTGAGCCTGTGATGAAGGTTGAAGTTGTAGTTCCCGAGGACTACATGGGCGATATCATCGGAAACCTCAATTCCCGCCGCGGCCGCGTGGAGGGCATGGAGGACAGAGCCGGAGCCAAGGTTATCCATGCAATGGTTCCGCTGCGCGAGATGTTTGCATACTCAACGACCTGCGTTCCAGAACACAGGGCCGCGGACAGTTTACTATGCAGTTTGATCACTACGAGGAAGTACCCAAGAATATCGCGGAGAAAATCGCCATAAAAATAACTTAACAGGAGGAAAATAAAATGGCAAAGGCAAAATTCGAAAGAAGCAAGCCGCACGTTAATATCGGAACCATCGGTCACGTAGACCATGGCAAGACCACTCTTACCGCGGCAATCACCACAGTGCTTGCAAAGCTGGGCAAGGCTGAGGCAATGGCGTATGACGCAATTGACAAGGCGCCTGAGGAGAAGGCAAGAGGAATTACAATAAACACCGCACATGTAGAATATGAGACGGATGCTCGTCACTATGCACATGTAGACTGCCCGGTCACGCTGACTATGTAAAGAACATGATCACCGGTGCGGCGCAGATGGACGGTGCAATACTGGTAGTATCGGCAGCAGACGGCCCGATGCCGCAGACCCGTGAGCACATACTGCTTGCGCGTCAGGTAGGCGTGCCCTACATCGTAGTATTCATGAACAAGACGGACATGGTAGACGATGAGGAGCTGCTTGAGCTGGTAGAGATGGAGATCAGAGAGATGCTGACCGAGTACAGCTTCCCTGGCGACGAAGTACCGGTTATTCGCGGCAGTGCGCTGAAGGCTCTTGAGGCAGTACAGAACGGGAGCGGATGTAACGACGGATCCGTGGTGCGCGAAGATCATCGAGCTGATGGATGCGGTAGACAAGTTCATCCCGACTCCTGAGAGAGCGGTAGACAAGCCGTTCCTTATGCCTATCGAGGATATATTCTCCATAACGGGCCGCGGCACCGTGGCAACAGGCAGAGTGGAGAGAGGCACGGTAAAGGTACAGGACACCGTAGAGATCGTAGGACTTACGCACGAGAAGAGACAGGTAGTAGTAACCGGCGTAGAGATGTTCCGTAAGCTGTTGGACGAGGCGTATGCAGGCGACAACATCGGACTGCTGCTGCGCGGCGTGCAGAGAAACGAGATCGAGCGCGGCCAGGTGCTTGCAAAGCCGGGCACGATCAATCCTCACACGAACTTCGTAGGCCAGGTATATGTGCTTAAGAAGGAAGAGGGCGGCCGTCATACACCGTTCGTAAAAAGCTGCCCGACGGTGTGGGATGGTAACGGCTACCGTCCCGCAGTTCTATTTCCGCACGACCGATGTAACAAGGCGTAGAATGATCAAAAGCTGCCTTTGTAGCGTATCCACAACCCGAGGCGGATGTGGAGATGGTAATGCCGGGAGACAACATTGAGATTGAGATCGACCTGATACAAATTTTTTTGCCGTTGACATAATTCAAGGGAGACATATAATGTATGCAATGTTATGAGTGTTATGTTGCTCCTATCGCAATTGAGGAAGGACTTCGTTTGCAATCCGTGAGGGCGGCAGAACGGTAGGCTCGCATGGAAACGACCCTTGCGCATTTGTTTCCCGATATGACGGCAAACATCGTTACGCCGCTGTACGGGTTATTTATCTGTTTGTTCTGGATTGGCGTTTGGCGCTGCTTTCCCTTGCGGTGTTTCCGATTGCATTTGTGTTTATGATGACGGTCATGGGTGGCTATGCAAAAGAATTATGCAGGCGCCGTGAAGGCAACAACCGAGATGAGCAGCACGATGATTGAGTACATAAACGGCATTGGGTTATCCTCCGGCAGGCAGTTTTGCCCGAACCTCGCTTATGTGCAGCTTGCCCGCAATGGCTTTGGCAGCGGCTTCGTGGTCGCCGGTAGAAGCACGGGCTGTACGCCCAAAAGAGGATAAAGCCGCTATGGTGTCTGCACTTTCTTTGCTGGCGTATCGGACAGAGCAGGAAGCCGACAAACACGCCATCTGCTGCCACATAGGTAACCGTGCAGCCCTGCTGAATGTGCGCTTGGCCGACGGCACGGGAGCCGAGAGCGACGCCGTGCTCGTGCAGTAGCTCCGGGTTACCCGCAAGAACGGTTTTGCCTTCAACAACAGCGCACGCCGCGCCCCGGAATCATTTGAAAATTGCCGGCTTCCGACAATGCTTCCCCGGTTTTATAGCAGCTTACTATGGCCTTTCAGCGGATGCTCGGAAAACTGTTCGGCGGAAGCGGTCAAACGGTATATTTCGCTTTTTATCAAAGCGTTCGGAAATGCTTTTGCCGCAACGACCTCGGGAGTGCCGCAGGTAAGAGTGCCGGTTTATCAATGGCAATTACCTTGACATTGGACAGCCGTTCCAGCGCGTCGCCCTCGCGAACGAAAGCCGTGTCTTGTGGCGTTGCCGATGGCGGCCATAATGGCTGTGGGGAGTTGCCAGCACCAATGCGCAGGGGCAAATACAACAAAGAATCGTGACGGCACGGATGATCTGCCCCGTGATAAGCCATGTCAGCGCCGCGGCGGGAGAGCGCTGTTACCACTATCCGTATTTGCCCAGCGGTCGGCAAGACCGACGATCTTTTTTGCCGGCATCCGCCGACTGTACAAGGCGGATCCGCTGAAAACCAGAGTCTTGTCCGACTTTTGTCGCTTCCATCTCGAAGGCGCCAGGTGGTTGACGGTGCCGCTTTTGACACCGTATCGCCCGCAGTTTTGTCCACGGGGAGGGATTTCGCCGGTCATGACGGCCTGATTGACGGAGGTCTGACCGGAAAGAATAATGCCGTCCACGGAACGCTTTCACCAGGAAGCACACGGATGCGGTCGCCGACCCGGACCTGCTCGGCGGGGATGATTTCCTCTGTTCCGTTGCGCTTCACCCGCTTGCAGTTTGCGTCAGATGCACCAGCTTTTTCAATGCCGGCTCTGGCTTTGGCTACGGTGAGCTCCTCCAGTAATGCGCCCGCTGCATAATGAAGCCACTTCACCTGCGGCGAAGGTTTCACCGATACAAACAGAGGCAATCAGCGCTAAAGAAACCAGTACATCCGCTTTAATATCAAAGGCGGTGACAAGCCCGATCACCGCCTCCAGAACGATGGGCAGGCCGCACAGCACAATGGCTATCCCATGCCGTATCAAAGGGAAACGGCTGAAATTTCAAAGGAACCGCGATGCCGGAAACAACAAGCAGCACGATATCCTTTCTGATGCCTCCGAGCTTCAGGAGATGTTCCGGCTTCTCCATAACTCGTTTCATAGATAAATCTTCTCTCTATACCGTATGGGGTATGCGTATATTATACATATGGGGTATAGGTTGTCAAGGGGATAAAGAAAAAGCCGATTCAAAAATCGGCTTTGGGAAAGCTGCCGCACGGGCAGGCTATTGCATATTGGAGAAACGCTCTACGGCTTTGGTGAAGCTTTCTATTGTTTTTTCTGCATCGCCGTGTTCGATGCCGTCGCGGACACAGTGCTTGATGTGCCCTTCAAGCACGACCTTACCGCACCCGTTAAGTGCAGATTTGGCGGCATTTATCTGGGCCTGAACATCCTCGCAGGGGACATCCTCGTCCACCATTCGGTCGATGGCCTGCACCTGCCCGATGATTTTTTTTAAGTCTGCGGTGCAGGTTTTCTGCATCCATACATTGTTTCATAATCAAAGCCTCCGTACTGCAAAGGGGGGTATATGTTTATTATACTTTTCGGGGTTGTTTTTGTCAACCCTGTCCGAAAAATGAGCGCTTTCAGGCGGCGGAGTGCAAAAACGGCGCAGAGGCATATTGACATAAGGGCGGAGGTTGATATAATATGCATTAAGTGATGCACATTGTATAGTGCATATTGCGAAGGAGTATATAATGGCGCCGAAAAACAAGTTTACTAAAGAAGAAATGACGGAGGCCGCCGTGCAGGTGGTGCGGCAAAAAGGGATACGGCGCGCTTACGGCCCAGAGCATTGCGGAGGTGCTGGGAACCTCGACAAGGCCGGTGTTTACCTGCTTTGAAACCATGGAAAGGGTGAGGACGGAGGTATATGAGCGGGCCGCTGCGGTTTATGACGGTTATATTGAGGCGGGACTGAGGGAGAGAATCCCTTTTTTCGGAGCGGGCATGCAGTATATACGGTTTGCACGGGGAGGAGCCGAGCTTTATCGGCTTTTTGTTTTTGAGCCGAAGCGGGGAATACGATACAATGAAGGCAATGCGGCATATGCAGGAGCTTGTCCGCCCGGCGCTTACGGACATTTACGGCATAACCGCAGAGGAAGCGGATATCTATTTTCGGGATATGTGGTTTTGCGGCGCACAGCCTGGTGCACGCTGATAGTTACCGGCGACTGCCCGTATTCCGACCGCGAGATCGGCGAAATATTTACGGGGCTAAGCGTAAGCATATACAAGGCGATAAAGGAGATACCAGTCTTTGCAGAAGGGACATTTGACCGGAGGAGATATTTCGGGGGGCTGACGGTCGGGCAAGGGAGAGAAGCTGAATATGAAAATAATTCGCCTGAAAAAGGAAAGACTATGAGGGAAAAGGTTTACAGCAAGCTATACAACGGGCGGGTATTATGACATTCGCCCGTTGACAGCGGATTTTTGATAAAATATGTACCCTTTGCGGCGCCGGAGAAAAAAGCTTTTGACGATGTGTTTTTCGGCGAATGGCTGGAGGCTCCGGCGGCATTCGGTGCGTTTGAGGACGGAAAGCTGACAGGGCCTTTGCCGAGGGATCAATCGAAAGCTGGAACAACCGTTTCAGGATCAGCAATATTTGTGTGTTTGACGGAAAAAACCGCGGCAAAGGGATAGGCAGGGCGCTTATGGAGGCAATAATTCAAGAAGCGGAAGCTGCGGAGCGAGGATGGCGGTGCTGGAAACGCAGTCCTGCAATGAAAGGGCGATTGCGTTTTATAAAAAGTGCGGCTTTGAGATTATAGGTTTTGACCTTTATGCCTATACCGATACGGACCCGGAACGCCGCGAGGTAAGGCTGGAAATGGGGAAAAAGCTGATACGGGCATGAAGGGTGCAAAGAAATAATTATGAAAAATATTGTTATATATGTTCACGGCAAAGGCGGCTCTGCGCAGGAGGCGGAGCATTATGGGACGCTGTTTCCGATGCGGAGGTTGTGGGGTTTGATTACCGGGGCAGACACCGTGGGAGTGCAAAGGAGGAATTTTTGCGGTTTGCCGGGCAGCGCGAGCGCTGCGGCAGTCTTGTGCTTGTGGCAACAGCATAGGGGCATATTTTTCCATGTGTGCATCGGCTGAAACGCTTATTGACAGGGCATATTTTATCTCGCCGATTGTTGATATGGAAAAGCTGATATGCAAAATGATGGCGTGGGCGGGCGTGACAGAGCAGGAGCTTGCGAAAAATCGGAAATTCCCACTGAGTTTGGCGAAACGTTGTCGTGGAACTATCTTTGCTATGTGCGGGAGCATCCGCTGTGATTGGGGCGTGCCCACCTGTATTTTGTAACGGCGGGCGGGACAGCCTTACATCGCCGGAAACCGTGACGGCCTTTGCAGAGCGCACGGGCGCGGAGCTGACGGTTATGCCCGATGGCGGTATTGGTTTTATACGCAGCGTCAATTGCAGTTTTTGGACAGCTGGATCACATCACGGGAGATAAATAAGCGTTTGCCGCCTTGTGCGGCACAGGATAAAACGGAGGAAAAATTAAAATGAACACACTTAAACCGTTCAGGTGCTTTCAAAGACGGGCAAAAGTTTTAAGCAAAATAGTATTTATTTTCTGCATTATCGGCTTTGCGGCTGTATTGCGGGCATTTTAAGGCCATGGCGCTGGGCGTTCAGACGCTGAAGCTCGGCGGTATAACGCTTAAAGGCATTCTGCAGGCAGAGAACATCAGTGAGAAGGGCGTGTATGCGGCTATGGCGGCAGGCATGATTTTTTGCGTGGGGAAGCGGTGCTTGCAAAATTTGCAGAGCATTATTTCAGGCGGAGCTTTCCGACGGCACCCCGTTTACATCGGGCGGCGCAGGAGAAATGATGCGCCTGGGAATACTGGCTGTTTGTATTCCTATCGGGATACAGATAATTGTGAGCATAATTCTACGCAGCATCGGGGCAGGCAGTGCAGGGGACGATTGATTTCGGCAGCCCGGCCCGGTTGCGCTTGGCATTATGTTTATTGTTATGTCGGTTATCTGCCGCTACGGAGCGGAACAATGTAAAAACCGATGAAGGGCAATGATGCGTGCCGGGGCGGAGTTTCGAATATGCGGAGTTTAAGAATAATACACGAGGCATACACGGCGGCGCGGGCACATGCCGTGCACGGTGGGCTTATTGAAATATCGGCAAAAAGACGCAGTTTTTTTATTGCTAATGGGAGTTTGACATGCTATAATATGTGACTGTGCAAACGATTACAGTCATATTTTTATAATAGGCATTAACCGGCTTTACAACTTACAAAATGAGGGGTATCGAAAACGGTATGGGCCGTATTTCGCAGGGGGTTCCCGTAAATATCGGGCGGAAGCTGCCGTTGGCAGCTTTTTCAAAAGCCATGCGGTTAGCATATTCTAACCGCCGCAGGGAGTGGCATTGCACAGACTGTACTCAAGCAAGCTGCGGGCGGAGCCGGCTTAAACGCATTATTTTCAAAAAGGAGATTATTTTATGAACGATAACGAACTGCATATTGACCGCACCTGTCATGTGCTGTACAAAACCGTGCAAAAAGAAATTAAACAAAAGAGAATAGGCTGCATTATCCCGCCGAAAAACGGAGAAGGTGGGAGCAGGTACAGCGGAAATAGCCGAATTTTTTCCGATTGGCGTACTGACCTTGGCGGCAAAAAAGAATTTTCACAATGGTGGGGAGGTACATACGACTGCATAGCCATTATGAGCTATTATGCCGTGTGCAGGGATGAGGTTTCCCTCAGGGAAATAGAGGATAGAGTGAGAGCCTGATATTGCCGTCGTTTCGCAGATTGAAATTTGTAAACTGCAACAAGCCCTTTTGGAAAAGCTGATGTACAAAAGCGTTTACACGGGCAAAAGCGGGCTGCGATAAGTGGCACGATTACGAAATGAAGAAGGTTGCCGTATGATAAGAACAAGCCGATATATTACGAATTTACGGCATGTCCTGCGGCGGAATTTGCAAAAAGCACGGGCTGGAGGAGGTTATGCCGGCGCTGTGCAATGTGGATTATGCGTCCATGGAGCTTATCCGCGCAAGGCTCATCCGCACATCCACCTGCGTTGACGGCTGCAAATGCGATTATACTATCTGCGGCGACCGCGACCCGTATATAAAGCTGAGCATCCCGAATACCGTGACGGGGGGGGTATAGAGAAACAGATAATTATTTATTCCCGGATCGGTAATGAAAGTATTGGTTTTCGGCCGGCATGCTTTAACATAGGATGGAAAAAGGCTTTGTCTGGCATCCGAAGCCTGAAAATGCGTGAAATATAAAATGCGCGTTAACACTGACACTGCTGAAAAAGTAATGCGGGAGGGCGATTGATGTTTTGGGATGATGTTGCGTGGATATATGATGTTTTTTGCAAATATTATAAACAGAAAAGCAACAAAGCGATGTGTGCGGCGGTGGAGAGGCTTATTTCGCCCCTTGACGATGTGCTTGAGTGTGCATGCGGTACGGGGCTTTTGACGGGTGTGATTGCGCCGCGCTGCAAAAGATTGACAGCCACTGATTTTTCCGTCAAGATGCTGAAGCGGGCGGAAAGGAAATACGGAGTATGCAAATGTCCGTTTTGAGCAAGCGGACATTCTCGGGCTGGCATATTCGGACGGATGTTTTGATACGGTGGTTGCAGCGAATATCATTCATCTTTTGACGAGCCGTATAAGGCGCTGCATGAGCTGGAACGCGTTTGTAAACCGGGAGGAAGGATTATTATTCCGACTTATCTGAATCAGAAGGACAACGGCAAAACAAACGGCGTTTCGGGGCTATCGGTAAAGCCGGAGCAGACTTCAAAAGGAAATTTACCTTTTGATGCATGCGACAAGCAATTTTTCTTTGAGGCCGGATATCCGAAGGCGGAATATGTTTTATGCAGGGCAGTATCTGCGCGCGCTGGCGATATTGCATAGAAAAAACAAAACATATAGAGCTGCGGCATTGTGCGGGTTTGTGCCGTCGGAACAGTGAGGCGGTTTGTTTCACCGTACATTCAGAGTGTTTTTCTGCTTCAATCACCGTATAATGCTCCCTAACGGTTCTGGCCCCGGTTGGCCGAAAGCCCTGTTTTTAGCCAAAGCACTGTGCGGACAAGTTGGTTTTAATATATCCCAGCCTGATACGCATGTATCCTTCTGTTTTGAGCGCCTGTGAAAGCGCTTTTGCAATATATGTTCCGATACCTTTTCTCTGGAGGCTTTTCAACACCATAAAAAGCCCGATGAAGGCAGTTCGGTTATCCGGATATCGGTCAATCAGATCCAGAACCGCAATAAGAGAATCACCGTCAAAAAATGCCGATAAAGTATTTATCCGCCGCTTCCTTTGCCGGAGGCAAGGCAGCCAAATCTTCTTTTACCGTTTGCTGTTGTTCGGAGGACAATGCTTTAAAGTATTCCGTGTTTTCCGAATACAAATTCAGGATGCCCGGAATATCGGCCTCTGTAAGCTTTCGTGCTTTGTACGGTGTAAAAAAATACTTTCAAAATTCATAATGTGTTTATCCTGTTATGCTTTTTAGACGCTTCGGATGCCGGCACACCGGCCGTTCTTACAACCTGATAACAAAACACCGCCTGTCGCTTGCCGCCTTCATTTGCAGGCTTAGCCGGGCAAGCGGCGTGACATGCGGCGTTTTGAAAAAGGAAGAATGCAGCGCATTTAGCCAAAGCGCATACGGCTGCTTTATGATCGACAGCGGCAGGCTTTATTCCGTCTGCTCTAATGCCGCAAGGTTTCCGACTGAATAGCGGGAATACTGCGCTTGATTTTTTCATAGTCCCAGTCCCACCAGCGCAGGGCCTCCAATTTATCAATCGTTGCATTGTCAAACCGCCTGCGGATGGGTTTGGCGGGGACGCCGCCACAATGGTATAGGGCGGCACTTCCTAGTTACCACGGCGCGGGTGCCGATAATTGCGCCGTCGCCGATTTTTACACCCGGCATAATGACCGCTTCATAGCCTATCCACACATCATTGCCGATCACAGTGTCGCCTTTGTTGTCCCCATGCGTCGCGGATGTTTTTTACATCAAGCTCCCATTCGTCAAAAAAAAGAGGGAAAGGTGTAGGAAGACAGTGACTGCATTGAATGATTGCCGCTGGTGACCAGAAATTTTGCACCGCAGGCAATCGAGCAGAATTTTCCGATGATCAGGCGATCGCCGTTAATCGGATAATGATAGAGCACATTGTTCCTTTCAAAATCGCGGGGATCGCGGACGAAATCATTGTAGATCGTGTAGTCGCCGACATCGATGTTTGCTCCCGTGATTACATCCTTTAAGTAAACCGTCTGCTTGTCGTGCGCGCGGGGATAGATTTTATTTTTCATCTTGAGTTCCTTCTTTCGGGAATGTATCGCCGCCTTCCGCTGTTTCTTCGTTTGGGCGATGGCAATTCATCATACATTGCTTCAAACAGCTTTGTAAGGAATTCCCTGCTGTCAACCTCGTCAACACGCAGCATTTCGTGCGCTCCGTCATACGGACGATCCCAAACAGCCGTGGGCATATATCTCAAAGCCGATTTTACGGGCTTTACAAGCAGCCTATTATCATAGATTCCGCCGATGATTTTACCGCGATAACGGAGGATATATTCCCCATCATGGGACGGTAAGAAACATCGTTCAAATCGGATAGCTGCTCCAAAATGAAATGAAGATACTCTTTACTTGATGCCATTCATTTATGCGCCGCCTTTTTGCATTGCCTGCTTCTTGCATCATTCGTGTGCTCCCGGTTCAGAACAGCTGTCCCGGCAGCTTCTGCTTTTTCCTTCTTCGGGAATGTCGCTTCAAACCGTTCAAAGCCCTCAGGATCTTTTTCACAGACAAAATAGCCCTCAGGGTCTTTGTAGGTGCCAGAAATGCCGTTCAAAAGCCGGGCGTCAGCTCCTTTGATGAGAAAATAGTCCGCCTCCGGGTCGTCGGCATAGCGGATACCCCTAGTCTTGGCCGGGACAAAGCCAGATTTGCCGTAAACAGAATATTGCCGGTGATGGCCAGCGCGCCCGCGCCCATTTCCCTGGCTTTTTCCATGGAGTAGTCGAGCAGCTGCTTTCCATAGCCCTGCCGCTTGTATGCGGGCGCAATGCCGATGGGGCCGAAGGTCATGATCGGTATCTTTCTTCCGTCATTGCAGTCAATTTCCGACCGCACATAGATGACCTGTCCGATCAGCTCGCCGTCCAGCTCCATAACAAAGTCCAGCTCCGGCACGAAGTCCGGGTCCCTCCGATAGCAGTGCAGCACATAGTGCTCCATGCAGCCGGGGCGGTAGACATTCCAAAACGACTCGCGGGTCAGGTTTTCAACATCGTGATAGTCGTTTTCCGTTCCAAGACGAATGGTAATATTCTTTTTGACATTATAATTCTCCTTTGTTAAATTGTTTTGTTTGTGATTTTGTGCAAAACAGGTGAAGGCCCAAGTGCCGCATTGAAGCCAGTTGCCGCAAACACGCTGAAGCGCTCGACCACGCCGAAATATTCGGCGGGGACGATTTTCGTACCTATGCGCCGACAAGCATCATGCCAAGGGCAACGCCTGCGCATATGCCGTAGGAGAGACAATTTCTGCTTTTTAGCCCCGGCGATAATGATAACGGTCAGCGACACGATGGACAGCAGCACAGCCAAAGCGGTGACGATCATGTGCATCACATCCTGCAAGGTTCCCGCATAGCCGCTGCTGTGACAGCGGGAACATCCGATACCCAACCGCCGAAATCCACTCCATGACGGCGAACAGATAAATGCCGAACGGAGCGGCTTGGTTTTCAGCCCCCGGATGCCGATGCAGACAACCGTGGCGCAAACAACCTCGCACACGCCGTAAGGGCGCTGAGCTGATTCCAAAGCGCCAGCGACGGCGCGTTGGCGGCGCTCAGGACGCTGACCGCCTGTGACAGCGGGTTATAGCCGGGGTAAGCAAGCGGCGCAAACACAACTGCTGCCGTGTAAGAAAGAAAGCTGACAATGCCCAGCAGCCCGAGCTTCTGTATCAATGATTTCTTCATGATTTTCCTCCTGAAAAAAGGGGCGTATAATCCCGTTTTCCGCCTGTAATAATACCTGCGGCGTTAAACGCCCATTTTTATAAGCTCATCATGAACCATGCGGAAAAAGAGAGTCACATGATTTTGAGCTTTTCCAAGCACTCGGCCTCCCGTTCGGGCTGACGGTCGCAAATGCCAATGAGCGTAATGACCGGGGCAACATACATCATAGCCAGTGCATCCGGGTCTTCTGCGCAAATCTCGCCGGAGGCTGTCAGGGCGCGGAAGATGCCGGCGTGGTAGTGAAGAATGCGCTCCACATACCGCTTTGTGTAAAGCGATGCCAGTTCCGGCGAACGGAACTGCTCAATGCTCATCATGCGGCGGAAGCGGCTGATGGCTTCGTTGTGAAGAGAGTATTCAAATATCTGCCGCACCTTTTCAAAAAGCGCATCCGCAGTGATTTCAAAAAATCGGAATGTCTCTGTGCACATCCTGTACATGTATGTCGATTTTATCGGTATCCGCCTCATACTGTGCTGCCGTGGATTCCACTATGGCGTTAAAGATTGCCTGCTTGCCGGGAAAATGATTATACAGCGACGGCGCTTTTTATGCCGACTGCTTTTGCGATATCGCCTACGCTGACGGAATCATATCCTTTGGCAGCAAACAGCTCCAAAGCCTTATCCAAAATTTTTGCTTGGTGTCCTCCTGCTTCATAACCCGCCTCGCTAACTAACATTAGTTAGTTATATTATAGCCGTATTATAATAAATGTCAAGAGGTAAATAAAAGCCGTGCAGCTTTCGTTATATGCGCTGTATATATGTGCGCGTGAGAACACATTAAAAATTAACCTATCCGTTAACAGTTTCGGGGTCAAAACGGCATTTGCCCATCATTAACATGAAAAAATCGCGTCAAACCGGGTCTGATCCCATCAGATTTTTGAAAGCCGAACAAACGCGCTCGGCATAAGAAAACCCCGGAAAACGGCTGTTTTCGGGGTTTTTGAAGCAATTTGGTTGTAAAATCGCGTCGGATCAGCGCTTGCTGAACTGAGGTGCGCGACGGGCGGCCTTCAAGCCGTACTTCTTTCTTTCCTTCATTCTGGGGTCGCGGGTAAGGAAGCCGGCGGCCTTCAGAGAGGAACGCAGATCGGGCTCGGCCTTAAGCAGAGCTCTGGAGATGCCGTGACGGATGGCACCGGCCTGACCGGTGAAGCCGCCGCCCTTAACATTTACCAGTACATCGTATTTAGCGCCGGTGCCGGTAAGCTCAAGAGGCTGGCGAACCATCATTTTGAGGGTCTCCAAACCGAAATAATCGTCCATAGTGCGCTTATTGATGGTGATATCGCCCTTGCCGGGAACCAATCTTACGCGGGCAACAGCGGTCTTTCTTCTGCCGGTGCCCCAAAACTGAGTTATTGCCATTTTTTATCCTCCCTTATTTAACAAGCTCAATGGCTACGGGCTTCTGAGCTGCATGATCGTGCTGAGCGCCCTTGTAAACGCGAAGCTTCTTGATCATGGTTCTGCCCATAGAGTTGTGCGGGAGCATACCGCGAACTGCCTCATAGACGACCAGCTCGGGCTTGGTTTCCATCAAACGGCGATATGGGATTTCCTTCATTCCGCTGATGTAGCCGGGTGACGGCGATAAAGCTTCTGATCCAGCTTCTTGCCGGTAAGGATGGCCTTCTCGGCATTGATGATGATCACATGATCGCCGCAGTCCACATTAGGGGTAAAGGTAGGCTTGTTTTTTGCCGCGGAGAATAGCTGCAACCTGGCTTGCCATTCTGCCAGAGTCTGCCCGTCTGCGTCAACAATGTACCATTTGCTCTCGACGCTGCCGGGTTTAGCGACATAAGATTTCATAATGACCTCCGAAAATAGGTATATTTTGCCCATTACAGGCACTGAATTATTATACGCATTGTGTGCTTCTTTGTCAAGATTTTTTTATGTGCCTTCCCATATTGACCGTTTTGCTTAAACAAAAGTCGGCTTGCGGGGCCTGCCCGCACGCATTCGGCGGCATATTACATCGGTATGTAATTACCCAAAATTGAACAAAAGCACCGTTGACTGCGGACAAACCGCAATATATAATGAAATCAAAATTAGGCGGCGGTATGCTCTTGGTTACATGCCGGCAAGAAGCAAATTTATATGCGGAGGATGGATTATGTATAAACAGATGTGCTGCATTGCTCTTGGGACAATGGTTCTGTTAGGCGGGTGCGAACCGACTCCGCAGATATCGGAGAGCGAAAAATCCTGCCATACCGCTGTGGGACACCGGGTTGAAAGCGCAATGCGCTTCGATGTTGTCTGCGACAGCTACCCCTCATGGGCCGCTTCGGCATCTTCGCAGCCGGACAGCGGAAGATGGCGCCTCTACGGCAGCGGGATAATCTGGCAAGCAGACGAAGATAAAGATCTGCCTCATTACGATCATATTGAGCAGACGGGACTTAAGGCAAGCAATATAATAAATTTCGGAGTAAATTCGGCGGGCAAACTCGTTATTTTACAGCATATTGTATTTCCTACCCTCAGAAAAATGCTGGACGATACTTTCGGTTCGCTGAGCCATAATTTTGCGCAGTCCGCATCCGTAAGTACGGAAAACGGCGTGGAAAATGAGACGGTAAACAGCATAATAATAGACGGCAGAGTTACCGTTATAAGCAATGCGCTGGGAGGAGCTCTCGGTATAAAACGGATTATTACGCCAACGGATACCACGGCTTCGGTGGAGCAGTATATATATGAAAACACGGGAGAAAGCGTGCTGAAGTTCAGTGTTTCCGTTCCGATTATCAGGGCAGTACCGACGGGAAGAAGGGCAAAAAGAAAGCGTCATATACAATTTTCAGCGGGCTTGCCGATGAAGGGGGTAAATATTCTTCGATAAAAACTATGTGCACAGCATTACTTTGCAGCCCGGAGAGACTGCAACGGTTTATATGGTAAACGGAGCGGCAGAGAAAGTATTCTCACTTGATTGTGCGGAGGCGATGAAAAGCAGAGAAGCCTTCATTGCGGAAACGGATTCCGTAAGCGTGCTGGAAACTCCGGAGCCGGAGCTTAATGTCATGTACAGAATGTGCAAAATACGCGCGCTTGAAAGCATAACGCTTACTGACGACGGGCTGTATATCCATTCCCCGGGAGGCGGCAACTATTACGGCGGGGTATGGGCGAATGATCAGTGCGAGTATGCAAATCCGTTTTTCGGCTATTGCGGAAGCCGGGTGGGCTATGAATCCGCCGTTGATTGCTTTGAGCTGTTCGCCAAATATGCCAAGCGTTTCCCTATTCCGTCCAGCATAATTGCACTGGGTAAAAGAGCTTTTTTTTGCCTTTGACAGGGGCGATGCTTCCATGGTGGCCTACGGGGCTGCCCGTTTTGCGCTGGAGTGCGGGGAGGAGGACACGGCAAGGAGCATGTATGACCTGGCGGTTCGCTGCATGAACTATGCACTCAGCAAAAAACACAAAACGGCGTTATAGCCAGCCGGTCGGATGAACTGGAAACGCGATATCCTTCGGGGGAAGCAAATCTGTTTACATCCTGCCTGACATATGACGCGCTTAACAGCCTTTTGTTATCTTGCCGCAGCTTTTTGAACCGTCAAAGGCGGATTATTATGCCAAAGAGGCTGCGGGCTTAAAAGCAGCATAGAAAGCTATTTCGGCGCAGAGGTGGAGGATACGATACCTATCGCTATTATGATGGCAACGACATATTGCGCTCGTGGATATGCCTGCCGCTTACCGTAGGAATATATAACAGGGCGGAGGAAACCGTAAAGGCCTTGTTTGCAAGCAGGCTTTAGAGCGAAAACGGAGTGGTAACACAGGCGGGGGACAAAACATACTGGGATCGCTCCACACTGTATGCTTTTCGGGGCGCGTTTGCTTGCGGAGAAACATGGGTTATTGACAAGCTGCGTACATATACGCATACGCGTTTGTTGGGGGAACATGTTCCGTATGCGGTGGAGGCGTATCCCGAGGGAAATGCCGCACATCTTTCCGCGGAAAGCGCGCTGTATTGCCGTATTTTTTCCGAGGGGTTGATTCGGGCTGCGCCCAACAGGTCTTAAGAGCTTTGAGCTTTGCATAAACATACCAAAGCAGTGGGACAAAGGCAAGTATATCCAATGTGAAAATAGCGGGCGCGGATGTGGATATCAGGGTTTTGAAAAACGGAGACGAAATTGTTCTGACCGTAATTGCAAACGGTTCGCAGGCGTTTAACGGCACTGTGGGTATCGGAGAAAAAATCAGCATAAGAACGGAATAAGCGATTCTTCGTGTATCGGAATCGTCTGAAAGTAACATTTACGGCATCATTTGCGATATTAAGAGGCAGAGGGGGCGAATGCGTTAATATAGTGCGCCTGAGAGTTAAAATCGTTCATTCCCATCAATGCGGCGGGTGATTTATAATCATTTTTGAAAATATAAAAAGCCGCCACCCCGCAACGGAAAACAGTGCGGCAAATTGGGAGGATTACTTTATGAAGCTGAGGCTTACGGTATTGACGCTTGCAGTATTGCTGTTTTTGACCGTGCTGCCCGGGATGACCGTTTTGCGGTGCCGTATGAACAGGCGCAGGTGACAGGCTCCGTGGAGTTTGAAAAACGCTCGGGGGAGGAAAATATCGGCACCGAGGGCTCGGATATCATCGGGCCGTTTGAGCCGCACGGATTCTGGGAGATGACGGAGGGCACGGTGACCGTGACCCCGGGTCATAACGGAAACGGATTACTCTTTACTCCCAACTATTCAAACGAGCAGGGCTATGATAAATCGGTTATGCGTGCGCGGATGCCGGCGCTGGAAAACAAAGAGCTTTGGGCAGGGCTGCGGCAATGCGCTTTTATGTAAAAAACGATACCGAGTATGATGTAAGCGTAGCCTTTGTGGTGAATGTTGACGGTCAAAACGGCGAAAAATATGTAATCGGCCCCGCAGAAGGCACATATCTTATAGATTTGCAGGGCGAAGTGAGCGACATGGAGGCGTATACCGATACGAGCGGGTGCGGAATACTTGTGCCGTACGGCTTTGAAGGCTATGTTGTGCTGCCCTTGCCGTAAAGGGCGGGGAAGTCTTTGACGACGAATGCGGTTGGCAGGATTTTCCGCTGTGGTCGGACGACAAGCAGACGCCTGAGAGCGCGGACAGCTTTGATTTCGGGCGCATTACCAAAGTGAGCATGGAGATAAGGCTGTACGGCTTGCCCCGGAGGATAAGGGCGGAATAATGATAGACAGCTTTGAGTTTATAGGCGAGCGCGGAAATGCGGTGGAGCGGCCGGAGTATGTGAATGTAAATGTTACGCCGCTTCCGGAGCAAAAGCGCGCCGGTGGCGGAAAATTCCGCATCGCCCGCCCCGACGGTACGGCTTCTTCGCAGCCGCAGCAGAAAAACGGCAGCGTATGGATAATTACGGCCGCTTGCGCATGCGCTGCCGTCGCTGCCGCCGCATGCATAGTGATCGCGCTTAAAAGCGCGGCGGAAAAAAGGCGTAAAACGGCACCGAACATTCAATAATCGGGCTTCAGGACGGCGTGTTCCCTTCGGAATACGCTGTCTTTTTAATAAAAAAAGCAAAAACCGATGACAGAAAGCCCGCGCGGTATTATAATGTAGTCGGTATGCGGGGGACTCGACCCCCTGAATATATTAATACCGCTGCGGCACAACAGCGCGGCGGAATCAAGGAGAGATGAAAAAGTTTGCTGCTGCGGCTTTGGCCGCATTGCTTGCCCTGCTCTTGCAGGGTGTGTCGTAGAAGGCGGGACAACGCCGAATCCCACGAATCCTTCCGTTACGCAGACCGAAGAGGCGGAATTACCCCCACACCCTTGCCGGCTCCGCCCACGGTGGATCCGTCGCTGACCTATTCCTTCGGTTATGAGGAAATGGCACAGCCTATCTGGCAAAGCAGCACCATGTACAACGAGTGCATCACCTTCCAGGAGAATGAAGGGGGAATATCACCGCAAAGCTGCTTTTAAGCCCATACAGGTTATTTCCGTGCGGGATAACAGCCTGGGCATCGAGCTTAAGGAGGGCGTTCACTTCAAATTTGACGAAAACGATCCGCAGACCCTTATTTGGCTGGAGGGCGATGAAAACTTTGTTATTCCCTTATTTCAAAAAGGGCGATCTGACCAGCCGCACAAAGGACAACTGCGGCACCAGCGGCATGAACGGCATTATCGGCACCGCTATGTACTGCGTGGGCGAATGGCTTTATTCCAAGCAGCTGGCCATAACCTATACCTATGATCCTTCCGAAAATAAGATACCCCATGCGGAATTTGCCGGCAGCCTGCTGCCCAAAAACGCTGGAAAAGCTGAAAAACGGCCAAACCGTAAAAATGTCAATATACGGCGACTCCATTTTCACCGGCTGCGAGTCCTCCGCAACATATAACCGTGAGCCCAATGTTCCCACATTCTTCGATCTGCTCAAAAACCGTCTGGAGGCACTGTATCCCGGATGCACCGTTGAGCTGAGCAATCATTCCGTGGGAGGCTGGCAGGCTAAAAAACGGTGTGGAGAATGTTCAGAAGGTGGTGGATGAAAAGCCGGACATCGTTATTTTGGGCTTCGGCATGAACGATGCCCATGTGGGCGGCGTTGTGGAGGCGCAGTCTATAACTGCCATGATGGACGCCATTTCGCCGGAAACCCGGACTGCGAATACATCGTGGTTTCCACCTTCCATGCAAACAATACCATCGGTTGGGATCTTATGCAGAAAAACGGCACCGCCTTTAAGAAGCTGGAAAAAACCGGCGTTGCCGCAATGGACATGTATAAGCTTCATTCCTATTGCTTGCGCGCAAGTATTATCAGGATACCACCGGAAACAATGTTAACCATCCCAACGACTGGTTTGCAAGAATGTATGCCATGCAGATACTGACCATGCTGTATGATTTCAATGCCGTTGCTTAAAGCCGTAAAGCCCGCTGCTGCGGGCTTTTAAGATACGGATTTAAGCGTAACAATACCTGCAAAAAATACATTATATATGAATTTTTTCACATAATAACACCGGCAAACGGGGAGAGGATGATATTATGCAGCAAAAAGAGCTGGATTATGTTTTGGAAGGCTTAAGGAGCTGCTGAGCATAGACAGCCCTACGGGCTTTACGGAAAAGGCGGCGGAATATGTGCTGGAGCAGCTGAAAAAGGATTCAATACCCGTTGTGCGCACTGCAAAGGGCGGGGTATTGGCCGACCTGCGCGCTTTTGCAAAAAAAAACCGTCGGAGGGCGGCGCGGTGCTGGTAAGCGCGCATATAGACACCTCGGTGCCATGGTAAAGAGCATAAAGCCAAACGGCAGGCTAAAGGTAACAAATGTGGGCGGTCTCGCGGCCGCCAATACGGAAACGGAAAAAGGTTGCCGTATACACAAGGGACGGCCGTACCTGCTGCGGAACCCTTCAGCTGTGCAACCCTCTCTTCATGTAAACAAAGAGGCGGCGTCGCAGGGAGAAACTGGGATACCGTTGAGGTGGTGCTTGATGAAAATGTTCAAAGCGATAAGGATACGGCGGCTCTGGGCATAAAAACGGCTGCTATGTGTGTGTTTGCCCGCGCAGCGTAATCACCCCGTCCGGATATATAAAAAGCCGTTTTTTGACGATAAGCTGAGCGCGGCGATACTGCTGGGCGCGGCGCATGAGCTGGCCTGCGGAAGAAAAACCGCAAAAGAAGCCTATATGCACTTTACGGTGTATGAGGAGGTGGGCCACGGCGCCAGCGGATCTGCCCCGAGGGCGTGGAGGAAATACTGGGCGTTGATATGGGCTGCGTAGGCGATGGACTCAGCTGCGATGAACGAAAGGTTTCCATCTGCGCGCTGGACAGCTCCGGGCCGTATAACTACGCTATGACCTGCCGTCTTAAGGAGCTGGCCGTAAAGCACGGGCTGGGATATGCGGTGGATGTGTACCCCTATTACGGCTCAGACTGCTCGGCGGCCGTGCGGTGCAGCGATATAAGACATGCCCTCATAGGGAGCGGGGTATATGCCTCCCACGGCTATGAGCGCAGCCATACCGAGGGCGTTAAAAACACCTATGATCTGCTTACGGCATATCTGTGCGACGAAGCATAACGCCGTGTCATGATATTGTTTATGCCGTTTTAATAAATGCATGCCTGTATTGCGGTTTTGCAGCATAAAAACGAGTTTTACAGCGAAAACGCGCATAAAACAATATAGTGCCTGCGTGCGCATACGAACATATATTTAATTTAGTAAAAAGCGCCCAAACGGCGCTTTTTAATTACATCACGCAGGTTTTGCGTAAGCCGCAGTTACTGCTTCATGGGGCAGCCGTCCTTAGTGCAGCTGCCGCATTTGCTTTCTATTTTAAGGCTTTGCGGGGTTACCTCCATTAAAATATGCTCTATGCCGTCCTCTGTATAGGGTTCTCCCTTACAGGCAAGGCCGTAGCGCTCATAAAAGGGCACAACGCGTGTCTGCGCGCTGACGGTCACGCTGTCAGCCCCGTCATTGAAGGCGCGTACCAGCAGCATGCGCACCAGCAGGTCGCCCAAATGCTTTCCGCGCAGGTGTTTGCGCACGGCTATTCTGCCTATGCGGTAGCCCTGAGAATAGTAAAGCCGGCCCGTGGCGGCGGGCGTTCCGTCGTCGTAGAGAACAAGGTGCAGGGCGCGCTCGTCAAGGGCATCAAATTCCGCCTGCGGCGGTATGTGCTGCTCGTTAATAAATACCTCGGTGCGTATCAGCTTTGCGTCCTGCATATTTTCAGAGCCCATGCTCCATTTGCTTGTAATCATAATTATCCTTCCTTTTTGCCCGCAGGGTGATCGTACATGTTTTGCAGCTTCGCTTTTCGGCGCCGGGAGAGCGCGTGCCTGCGAAACCGGGCTGCATCAAACATATTTTATACTGTATACATTATAGCGCATACCGTTTTTGCAGGCAAGAATAAAGGCTGCAAACAAATGTATGGAGATTATCTTCGGCGGAAAAACATATTCACAAACGGGACGGAAGTATGTTATAATTTCGGACAGATAATTCGACAGATAAGATATTAAAGGATATCACTGCTTATGATTGCGGAAAGCGGGGCGGAATTTCTGAACAGCATCAGGCTCAGGGCATATGCCAAAATCAACTGGTCACTGTTTGTAACGGGAAAACGGCAGGACGGCTATCACACGCTGGATACGCTGCTTCAGAGCGTATCCCTGTATGACGGCATTGAAATAATCCGCACGCCGTCCGGCCTTGAGCTGGAACAGAGGGGCGGCTTTGCCGGAAAAAAGGAAAGCAATCTTTGCTGGCGTGCCGCACAGGCGTTCTATGAGGCGGTTGGGCTGGAGGCGGGCTGCATAATAAAGCTGAATAAATGTATTCCCGTAGGCGCCGGCACGGGCGGCGGCAGCGCGATGCGGCCGCCGTGCTTGTGGGGCTTAATATGCTTTACCGCACGGGGCTTTCAAAACGCGAATGGAGCAGATAGCCCTGAAGCTGGGGGCGGATGTGCCGTTCATGCTGCGGGAGGGCTTGCGCGGGCGCGTGGAATAGGGGAGGAGCTTGAGTATATGCCTTCGCAGGCAAAATGTACCTTGCTGCGGTAATGCCTGGGCGCGGTACCTCTACCGCGGAAATATTCTCGCAGTCTTGACAGCGGCACGCTGCCTTCGCCGGGGACAATGCGCAGCTGGCCGACTGTATAATGCGCGGCGATACGGCCGGCGCCGCAAAAATAATCAGGAACGATCTTCAGCCGATAACGGCCGGGTGCAACGGGCAGGTGGCTGCGGCGTTGGAAGAGCTGCGCACGCTGGGTGCGGCGGCCTCCTTTATGACGGGCTCCGGAAGCGTTTGCTGCGGTTTGTTTCCCTCGTTTGCACAGGCTAAACGGGCATGCGCGCAGCTTGAAAAATGCGGCCGCGCCTTTGTGCTGAGCACAAAAAGCCGTTCCCTTTGAGGTAATATCCGTTCGCATATAATAAAAATCATTATTTATTGAAAATTTACAATTGACAAAGCTGCCCGGCAAATTTATAATAAAAACAACATATGCCTGTATGAGCGTGCTTTCATTTGAAGCCTGCGCGGCAGGCAGCCGGTCTTTTTGTGTGCGTGCATATCCCGTTGGCTGACGACGGCGTATTAAGTATAAAGGTGGTAAAAGGAATATGAGCGAAAATCGTATTCAGACGGTAATGCATCCCGAACAGGTGGAGGCTATGCAGGATAAAACATGGATGACCGCAGCCTTATGCGGCTGGTGGATTTCTACAAGCTGTTTTCCGATATGTCCCGGCTCAAGATCCTTTATCTGCTGTCCATGGAGGAAATGTGCGTGTGCGATATTTCCGCTACTCTGGGGCATGAATCAGTCCACCGTTTCCCACCAGCTCAAGACCCTTCGCAATTCCGCCTTATCCGCTACCGCAGGGAGGGGAAGGTTGTGTATTATTCCCTTGACGATGAGCATATAGGTCAGGTACTCCTTCAGGGAATGCTGCATCTTTTCCGAGCTGTAAAATGCATGCAGTGCCATGCATTTTATCTCATATATTTTTTTAAGATGCTTGGCATAACAAACAGTAAAACGCTATGAATGAAAAAATAAACAGAACTCTCAGGCTGCTTCCCGACCGTCCGGCGTATATATAATGAAAAACAGCGGCGGACAGATAATCTATGTGGGCAAGGCCAAGAATCTTGCCAACCGGGTGCGCAGCTATTTTCATTCTCCGGGGGGCTTAACGCCAAAACGCGCGCGCTTGTGGAAAGCGTGGAGGATATATCTATATCGTGGCGGATTCCGAGCTGGAGGCCCTGCTGCTTGAGAATAATCTTATTAAAAGAATAAGCCCTATTACAATATCCTGCTTAAGGACGATAAGGGCTATCCGTATCTGCGGCTCAATACCGCGGATGCGTATCCGGCGCTACCGTGGCACGGCGTCTCGTGCATGACGGAGCGCTTTATTTCGGCCCGTTTTTCGGGGCGGGGACGCCCGCGATATTGCGGAGGCAGTAATTTCCGAATATCCCCCTGCGCTCCTGCAATCTTGATATAAATGCGCGAAAGGGAAAAATACGCCCCTGCGTGCGCTATGAAATAAGGCAAATGTGCCGGCCCCTGCCGCGAAGAATACAAAAAAGAAGATTATAACGGGCTTTGTGCGCGGCGTAAAGCAGCTGTTTGATTCGGGATATAACGGAATAAAGGCGCTGTTTGAAAACAAAATGTATGCCACAAGCGAGCGCATGGATTATGAAAAGGCGGCGCAGTACCGGGACAAACAGCGCAGCGACCGGCTGGATCGCTCGCAGAAAGCCGTTCTGCCCAAAAAGTGCGATCTTGATGCCGTCACCCTTACGCTGTCGCAGGGTATGCCGTGTTTGTTTGCATTGCCGTGCGCGCGGGCAGGCTTATATCCGTACATACCGACGAATTTCCTGATACTGCGGCCGCGGAGGGAGGCTGAGGCAGTACCTGCTTCAACGGTACGCGAAGGAGGAAATACCCGCGAAATACCTGCTGGACGGTCCGTGCCCTTCTCAGGAGGCGGTGCAGGAGCATCTGCAGGCTTTCCGGGCGCGCCGTAAAGCCTGCATGTTCCGCAGCGCGGGATAAGGCGGCAATTGTCCGTTTGGGGCAGGAAAACGGCCGCGAAACAATGGAAAAATCCCTGCGCGCCGAGCTTGTCCGCAGAGAACGGGTAATAAAGGGGCTTACGGAGCTGAAAAATATTCTGCACCTGCCCGGGCTTCCGCGCAGGATAGAATGCTACGATATCCCATATTCAGGGCACCGATACCGTGGCCTCCATGGTGGTGCTTACGGACGGCGTTCCGCAGCCCAGGCAGTACCGGCGCTTCAAGATACGCTCCGTGGAGGGCAACAACGATTTCGCCTCCATGGCGGAGGTGGTGCGCAGGCGCTTTTCCCGCCTAAAACCGACGAAACGGGGACAGCTTTAATGTTATCGGATCTTGTGGTAATAGACGGCGGAAAGGGGCAGCTTTCCAGCGCCTGCGGGGTGCTGGACGAGCTGGGGCTGCATCTTGATGTTATAGGTCTACTGCAAAGCGTCTGGAGGAAATATATCTTCCCGGCTGCTCCGAGCCGGTGGTGCCGGTACGGAGTCGCTTGCGGTGCAGCTGCTGCAAACCGTGCGTGACGAAGGCTCACCGCTTTGCCATCACCTATCACCGCGCGCTCAGAAGCAAGCGCAGCCTGCTTTCGGTGCTGGATTCCGTTGCGGGAGTGGGAGCAAGGCGCAAGCAGCTGCTGTTTGCAAAATACGGGTCGGTCAGCGCCATAAGCAGGGCTTCAAAGGAGGAACTGGCTGCGCTTCCCGGCATGAACGCCGCTGCCGCGGCGTCAGTGTATGACTTTGCCGCCCGAAGCGCGCAGGAGGCCGGGCAGCAGGATGTGCCGTGCTTTGAAGCCGGGGAAAATGATTCCGGCGAGGATGAAAACGACGGCACGGCGTAAGGGCGGCCGGAGCGGCTGCAAGATTGTACGCAGGTGCCGAATACGGTATAAACGGCAATAATACAAACAATTACGGGGGAAAACCATGATTAAGCATAGCAACCGATATGGACGATACCTTGCTTGATTCTTCGCGAAAAGTAAGCAGCTATTCTCTGGATATTATAAATAAAGTGCGAACATCGGGGTTAAGTTTACCATCTGCACCGGCAGAATGTACGATTCCGCAAAGCTATGTTTCCATGCTGGGTCTTACCGATCCGATAATTGTCTATAACAGACCATGATAGTAGACCCGTAACGGGGAAGCAGCTGTACCACTGCCCGCTGCAAAACGCCGATGCCATGGATGTGCTGGCGCTTGCGGAAAAGTGGGGCTGCCCCAGATATATCTTGACGATGTTTTTATATACTCAGGGAATACGATGGGAAGCCGAGGTGTACAAGCATACCGGCACGGCGGCGGTGGCAACGCACCGCCCGCTTTCACAATGCTTAAGCACGCCCACGACCAAAATAATACTCATAATGAACAAGAGAGCTTGTGCCAAAGCGGCTTGCGGAGGCCCGCCGTCTTTTTTGCGGGAAGGCTGGAGATAACCGTAAGCAAGCTCGGAATACCTTGAGTTTATGAATATCTCCGTAAACAAGGGGCGCACGCTTCGATTACCTTGCAAAAAGCATGGGAATAAGCGCGCGAGGAGGTATCATCCTTCGGCGATGCCCGAAACGATGTTGCAATGCTGGAATATGCCGGCTGCTCCGTAGCCGTGGCAAATGCGGTGGAGGAGGCAAAAGAGCGGCAAAATACATGTGCGCTTGACAGCGACGGCGAGGCGCGATTCATATACGAGCAACATCCTGCCGAAAAAACTGCGGATAACCAAACGCCCTCCGGGCTTTACAATCCTTCTGTTAATAACGGGTATAATACCTAAAGGACTGTTCTTTATAACAAGAAAGGGGACGCAGCGTCTGCGGCCTTGGAATGAATGAATAAATATAAACGCTTATTAACAAATACCATTGTCTTTGCAATAAAGGTACATTTGCTCAAAGCTGCTTGTGCTGCTGCTCACGCCGCTTTATACAAAATCCTTTCGCCGAGCAATACAGCATAGCCTTGTGCAATGCAGACGGCCAATCTGCTCATACCGTTTTTACCGTCAGCATTGCAAATGCAGTAATGCGCTTCGGAATGGATAAGCATGAGGATAAGGCCGCGGTGTTCACCACCGGCTTTACCACCATTTCCATAGGCTTTGCCGCGCTGCTTCTGTGTTCTCCGGCGCTGCTTTTGCTTAAAGACGGCGTGGATTCGTACATTCCGGTAATTCTTATGTATGTACTGGCCTCCGGCATGCATTCTTTGTGCTTGCAATTTGTGCGCTCGCAGGGGTCATGTAAAGCTTTTGCCTTTGACGGCATACTCAATACCCTGCTTACCATCGGCTTTAATATTCTTTCCTTGTGGGGCTGAATATGCATGTAACCGGGTATCTTATGTCCACCGTGCTTGCCGATGCCCTGTGCACGCTGTTCCTCTTTACGGTATGCCGGCTGTGGAATTATCTCCGTTTTCGTCAGCTTAACCGTACCCCTTACCCAGGGGATGCTTAAATACAAGCATACCGCTTATACCCACCACCATTCTTTGGTGGATCACGAATGTCTCCGATCGCTACATGGTAAAATATATGCTGGGAGACTTTGAAAACGGGCTTTTATGTAGTAGCGTATAAAATTCCCACAATACTTGTGCTTGTGTCCATGGTTTTTGCCGATGCATGGCAGATGTCGGCGGTAAGCGAGGATCGCGCCACCCGCAGCGATTTTTTCGGCAAGGTATTCTATTCCTTTCAGTCAATAGTGTTTATAGGCGCATCGGTGCTTATAATGCTGTCCAAAACCGCCATGCATCTTCTTACCTATAATAACCCCGCATATGCGGAGGGCTGGCGTTATATGCCCATACTTATAACGGCCACTGCCTTTAACTGTATAGTCACCTTTCAGAGTACGGTGTACATCTGCGAAAAAAAGAGCGTAAACTCCATGTGGACTTCACTTGTCGGAGCGGTTCTCAATATTGCGCTCAATGCTCTGCTTATACCGCGCCTCGGGGTAAACGGAGCCACTGCGGCCACCTTCATAAGCTATTTCACCATATTCTGGCTGCGCTATTTCAACACAAGGCGGTTTATCCCGTTCACGCACCTGCCGCGGGTCTGCTTCAATACGGCGGTGCTCGGCGTTCAGTGTGCGGTCATGCTGCTGGAGGTAAAGATTGGCTGCTTATCGAAATTGCGCGCTTGCACTGGTAGTAACTGCCTTTAACTTCAACCAAGCCGCTTATCATCAGCATCCGCCGTCTGTTCAAAAGGGACGGCTTAAGCGTAAAAAAGCCGCGGTATCAGCCGACCCGGAAGTGAGGCGGAAATCGGCGCCGCGCCGGAGTGCGGGGAGGCGCTTGCCCTTGAAAGCGAGCTGAATACGCCGCAGGAGGAAAAGAGCCGGAGGCGGACGATAAAAGCGGCAAAGACGATAAAACGATGGATCGGCCGAATGAGTCAAACGCATCAAGCGGCGCGGGGAAGATACAAAAAGAGCCTTGAGCTTTATAAAAAAGAAAGAATAACACAAACGGCAAAAAAATAAACCCATTTCATATGCAAATGGGATACAAGTTGCCGTATACAGACGCCCGCAAGGGCATCAGGAGGTATTTATGAAAAAATCGTCACCGTTGCGCTGTGCATTATTATGGCATTTGCCCTTGCGGGCTGCGGAAAACCAAAACTCCGCGGTGCTGCCCGCTCTGACAACCTTCTTAAAGAAAAGGCGAGCAGGAAAATGCGGACGGTATAACCAAGGCGTATATAGCCGCAACCGACGCAATGTCTTAATTATATTGTGGATGAAAAAATGGGGCAAAGAAAAGCTCAAGTATATATCCTTTGATTTTGCAACCAATTTGCGCTTAACAGCGAACAGCGTGAAAAAATGGTTTCCGCCTTTTCAGTCTACGGAATACCGGCAGATACCGAAGGCGCAGCAGCACATTCCACTCTTACACAGCGCAATGAAGGTGTGGTTTTCCAGTATATAATAGGGGGGCAAAGCACAATACCAAGGCGTATGATTTTACAATTACCGTGGGCACTCTACGGAAATAAAGGGCTATGCTTATTACTACGATTTCAATATTTTCGGGGACGATTATGTGCTGGTGAATTTTGAACAGGCATACGAAAAATGCGCTGATGCGGCCGCAGATATCTGATATTATTCGTAATTATCCGTAAAAACCGTAATAGCTGCATTGTAAATTCCATGCATTT
>VOFG01000410.1_pt1 | contig 40684 bp, 62 predicted proteins | sample 5384171 | NCBI WGS metagenome assembly VOFG01 (sample SAMN12384726, study PRJNA508395) | human gut metagenome | isolation source: healthy gut F | host: Homo sapiens
CAAACCGCATCGAAAAGAGCGACCTGCTCGCACAAGGCGAAGCGCTGGCTGAGGACGGCAAGACGCCGCTCTACTTTGCTCTCGACGGCAAGCTCATCGGCCTCATCGCCGTGGCCGACGTCGTCAAGCCCACGAGCGCGCAGGCCATCGCCGAGCTCTCGAACATGGGCATTGAAGTCGTCATGCTCACGGGCGACAACGCCAAGACCGCCGAGGCCATCCGCCGTCAGGTCGGCGTGGACCGCGTCGTGGCCGAGGTGCTGCCGCAGGATAAGGAACGCGAGATCCGCCGCTTACAGGAGGGCGGCAAGAAGGTTGCCATGGTCGGCGACGGCATCAACGACGCGCCCGCCCTTGCGCGCGCAGACGTCGGCATTGCCATCGGTGCCGGTACGGACGTCGCCATCGAGTCGGCGGATATCGTGCTGATGCGCAGTGACCTGCTCGACGTCTCGACCGCCGTGCAGTTGAGCCGCGCGGTCATCCGCAACATCACTTCGGCGCCGCATTTTTATTACACGCCAAATGCGCGCACACCCATCTAAACTCTAAACTCTGTTTCAGGCTCTTGCGTGTCATTGCGGTTGCGGGTATAATAGTATATTATAAAAGTTAGGGGTGCCGTTTTCGCCCCGGCACTTTGTATCTTGTCGCCACGCCGATCGGCAATCTCGATGATATGCCGCCCTGCGTGGCTGCCACCTTCGGCATGGCGGACTTCATCGCCGCCGAGGACACCTGCGTGACCCCTGCGTCTGCTGAACCATCTCGGCCTCAAAAGCCGATGGTCAGCTACTACGAACATGCCCCTCCACCACGGCGAGGCCATCTTAAACCGCATTGAGGCCGGGAGAACTGCGCGCTCTGCAGTGACGCCGGTATGCCCTGCATCAGCGACCCCGGGAGCAGATCGTCCGCGAGGCCCATGCGCGCGGCATCCGGGTCGTGCCCATCCCGGCTGCGTCCGCCTGCGTCACGGCGCTGGCTGCCAGCGGTCAGCCCACCGCCCGCTTTGTGTTTGAGGGCTTTTTGCCTGTCCCTAAGCGCGACCGGCGCGAGCGGCTGACCTTTTCTGCAGAACGAAACCCGCACGATGATCTTCTACGAGGCACCGCACAAGCTGCGCGGCACCTTTGATGATCTTGCTGCCGCGTTCGGCGCGGACCGCCCGGTATCCCTGCCGTGAGCTGACCAAGCTGCACGAGGAGATCAAAAAGACCACGCTGGGGAGGCCGTTGCCTACTATAAGGAAAACGACCCCGCGGTGGTATGTGCTGGTGCTGGCCGGTGCCGACCCCGCCGCCGTGGCCGATGCCGCCGCCCCCACGCTGGAGCAGGCTGCCAGCCGCCGCCCGCGCCCCTGCAGGCAGGCGGCCTGCCCCCGCCGCCGCCGCCAAGCAGGCTGCCGCCGGACACCGTTCAGCAAAGGTGAAATTTTATAAAGAGCTTATCAAATAAAGCCTTCCCCTTTGGGGGAAGGTGGCGCGCGCGCCGGATGAGGGGCGAACTTTCCGCAGCCACCTCACCGGGCAATATCGGCCACGCCGCCCTCATCAGTCCGCTGACGTGGACAGCTTCCCTTCAGGGGGAAGCCTTTTTTCAACAGGGAGTCATTCTATAAAATCCGTCGTCTCCGACGTCCATGGCCGCCTGCGCGACCTGCGCTGGGTGCTGGCGCATGAGACCGCCGATGCCATGTTCTATCTGGGCGATGGTCTGTGACCTGAACGCCGCCCTTGAGATGCAGACCGCCGATCCCCTACCCCATCTACCGGGTGGCTGGCAACTGCGACGTCAACTACAGCGAGCCGTCCGAGGGCTGCCCCCTTCGGCGGGGTGCTTTCTTCTACACCCACGGGCATCACTACGGCGTCAAGATGGGCAGTGAGCGTCTGGCTGAATCCGCCGGTGAGCGCGGGGCCGATGTTGCGCTTTTTCGGCCACACCCACCGCCGGGAGCTGGTGCGCGGCGTCGGCACGGCGGCCACCGTCTTTAACCCCGGCAGCCTGCGGGACGGCGGCAGCTACGGCGTCATCACCATTAAGGACGGCCATTGTGAATTCAGCTGGAAGAGGGTGCCCTCACTATGAATGAAAGCGTCATCTATCTGCCGGAGGTAGACAGCACCAACCTCTGGGCCAAGCAAAACCTTGACAAATTCGGCCCGGTCGGCGCGGTCTACTCGACCCACCAGATTGCCGGGCGCGGCCGTCTGGGCCGCAGCTGGACCGATGCCCCGGGTCTGGGGCTTTATTACACGGCAGTCATCCGGTGGACCTTTGTGCAGCCCGCTGCCCTGCCGCTCTTTGCCGAAGCCTTTGCCGTCTGCGGCGTGCCGCTACGGCGGAATGTCAGATCAAATGGCCCAACGACCTGCTGCTGAACGGCAAAAAGATCGTCGGCATCCTCTGCGAGGGCGCGCCGGACGGCCACAGCATCGTGGTGGGCATCGGCATCAACCTTGCCCCAGCCGCAGTCCTATTTCGATGCCGCCGCCCTGCCCCACGGCACCAGCCTTGCCCTGCAGGGGTGCCGGTCGATACCGCCGCCGACCCCGAGTGGCTGGCGCAGTATTCTGACGGATTTCGGCTTTGACCGCGCGCTCTACACCTATGAAGCCGAGGGATTTTGCCCCCTATCGGGAGCGCTACAAGGCCCTCTGCGTCAATCTGGGCCGCCGCGTGACCTATGACGGCGGTGCCGGCGTTGCGACCGATGTCGATACCGACGGCCGCCTGATCGTCCATGATGAGCGCGGCGACACCCGCGTTTTCACCGGCGAGGTCAGCGTCAAGGGAATCTACGGTGCGGTGTGACACCTAAAGGCTTCCCCCGAGGGGGGAAGCTGTCTGCGAAGCAGACTGATGAGGGGCAGCCTTGCCTCGCTGCGCTTTTTACGGCTCGGTTCTGGCACACCCGCCCCTCATCCGGCCCTTCGGGCCACCTTCCCCCCTGAGGGAAGGCTTTTCCTCAAAAAAATCCGATGGGACAACACATCCCATCGGATTTTTTATTTTAATTCATCTTCAAATATTTCCGCACCGGCAGGGAAACCGCACCGGCCACGAGGCAGCAGATGACCCATTCAAAATTGCCTGCACGCCGACCAGCAGCACGATAAACATGAACGCATTCGTAGCGCCCAGCGTGCCGGCCAGATTCTGCACATACTCACAGTTATAGAAGATCAGTACCAGAAAACCCATAAAGAATGCGGTGTTCAGCACGGGGCTGCCAGACCGCCCAGAAAGCAGCAGAGCTTTTTCCTTTTTGGGCAGTGCCTTGCACAGTGCCTTAAAAGATCAGGCCGGCACACAGGCCCATCAGCACGCGGGCCACAAAGCTGACCACGAAGGCGCCGAACGGGCTGACCTGAAACAGGGCACTGCCCATTGCGGACTTGCCCTCCAGCGCCTGAATAAAGCTCGTTGCGCCGAACACGCCGCCGAGGATTGCGCCCGCCGTGGGACCCATCGTCATGGCGCCGGATCGCCACCGGCACCGTCAGCAGCGAGGCCGACAGCGGGCCGATCTGCAGATAGCCCAGCGGGGTGTAGTTCAGCACAAGCAGAATGGCCACCAGCAGCGCAAGCTGGGTGAGCCAACGGACGTTGGTACGGTTTTTCATATTCAATTTTCCTCCTGCTGCCGTCTCCACATATCGGGAGTACAGCGCAAATGTACGGCCCGGGCGGGCCGCCAACGCTTAGTATAGCGCAATATCCGTCAAAACGCAAGAGGGAACTTGGCGGTCACAGCTTTCCTTCGATCAGCAGATCCCGCACCTGCAGCAGATCGTCACATTTCCGGTCGTACAGCCGCGTGATTTCCTCCGTCGGCTGCATCAGATCCGGCACCATCACGGTCACACAGCCCGCGGCGCGGCCCGCGCGCACGCCGTTAAAGCTGTCCTCCAGCACAAGGCAGTCCTTAGGGGCAAGCCGTAGCTTTTGTGCCGCCAGCAGAAGGTGTCGGGTGCGGGCTTTGTGGGCGACCTCCGTACCGGAGACAACATCGTGGAAATACCGCGCCGTGCCGGTGGTCTGCAGGTTCATCTCGATCATATTGCGCGGGCTGGAGCTTGCCACGATGCGCGGCATACCGAGATCCTCCAGCGCCGTCAGCAGCTCCTTAAGCCCCTTTTGCAGGGTACGCCCTCGGCAAAGCGGGTGTCAGCCAGCTGCCAGATCTTGGCCAGCAGCTTCTTCGGGTCGCCGGCATGTAGGACGCCACATGGCGGCAGAGGTTTTCCCCGCCAGCCCGCGCCCGCCGGCCGTAAACTTTGCATATCCGGCGGCGGGGGCAGTCCCAGCTCCCGGCAGGCCGGCTCCCACAGGGTATCCCACAGCCGCTCGGTGTCAAACATCAGCCCGTCCATATCAAAAATAACGCCTTTAACCATCGGGGGTCATCCTTTCACGGTGTTGTTTTGTCTGTTCAAGGCTATTGTACCGCAGTTTTGGCGTTCACGCAACACCCCGGCCCACGGCGCTTCCGGTTTCTTTTCGTGGGTATTCCGGCAGGCGCCGCCGTTGGTCACCCTGCAGGGCAGGCCCTGCAAGATACGCCTGCAGGCCCGCCAGCGCCTGCCGCCCCTCGCGGTGGCCACGGGCGTACAACTCGGTCAATGTATCGACATTGCCCTCAAACCGGCTGATCGTGATCGGCTCCTGCGGGCGCAGGCGGTAGATGCGGCCGTTCTGCTCCAGCTCGTCCAGCTCATCCATCAGGGCGTTGTAGCGCAGCTCCTGCGTCAGCATTGTGGCCAGAAACAGCGGCTTATCGCCGTAAAAATCATCGTAGAGGTCTACCATCCGCTGGCCGGGCTGACTCTTGCGGAAGCCCTTCTGCCGCGTGGTCACGACAACGATCTTGTCAAACCCCTGCTTGAGCGCCCAGTTCAGCGCAATGGGGCAGGAGCAGCCGCCGTCCAGATAGGGCTGGCCGTCCAGCATGACCGGCGTGGACGCCAGCGGCAGGCTGGCCGATGCGCGCACCGCCTCGTTGAAATCAAAATCCGTCTTGCCCTTCTCAAAGTAGGCAGGCTTGCCGGTCTCAACATTCGTTGCCACGGCGATCATCCGCATACCGCCGTGCCGGTAGGTGTCCTCATCGTAGGGAACCTCTTTTTAACATCGTACAGCATGAATTTCAGGCCGAACAGGCTGCCGCCCCGCAGCGCCGCCTTAGGCCCGAAGTAGCGCGGGTCATGGCGGTAGCGCAGGTTGATGCTGGCCGCCCGCCCGGCTGGTGCGAGACATAGTTCAGCGCGTTGAGCGCCCCTGCCGACACACCCGCCACCGCCGGGAAATACAGCCCATTCTCCATAAATGTATCCAGCACACCGGCCGTGTACAGCCCACGCAGCGAGCCGCCCTCCAGCAGCAGGATCGAATTTTCCGGTATCGTGATTTTGCTCATAAAATTCACCTCATATTCAGCATTTTACCGTATTGACAAACGGGTTTCAAGCGAAAATGCGGGACTGTTTTACACTTCGGCCAAATTGTGCTAAAATGGAGAAAACGCCCCGAGAGGATGATCTTTATGCTGACCCTTCGCGGTCTTACCCTCACCGCCGCTGCGCCGCGCATCATCGTGCCGCTGTTCGCCCGCAGCCTTGACGCCCTGCGTCCTCTGGCCGCCGCCGCGCAGGCCGACCCCGCCGCCGAGCTGGTGGAGCTGCGCCTTGACCCGCTGCCCGCCGCCGACCACACCGCCGCGCTGGCGCTGGTGCGCAGCCTTACCGATAAGCCGCTTATCGTCACGATCCGCACCCGGGCCGAGGGCGGTGAGCTGGCCCTGACGCCTGATGCCTATGCAGCCTGCTGCGCGCTCTGCTGGCCTGCGGCGGCGTGGATGTGCTGGACATTGAGTGGCGCGCCTGCGGCCCCCACCGCGATGCCCTGCGCAGCGCTGCCCGCACCGCCGGTGCCGCCGCGCTTTTCAGCGAGCATCACTTTGACGGCACCCCCGCCACTGAGGCGATGACCGCCGCCCTGACCGGCATGGCGGACGCCGGGGCCGACATTGCCAAGCTTGCCGTCATGCCCCACACCGCCGCCGATGCCGCCCGCCTGCTGGAGGCCACCGCCTGCTCCATGGCCGCACGCCCCGGCACACCGCTTATCACGATGAGCATCCCGCTGGGTGCCGTCACCCGCTTTTGCGGCGGGGCCTTCGGCAGCTGCGCCACCTTCGGCGTGACCTCCGGCACCTCCGCCAGCGCCCCCGGCCAGCCGCCCGCGGATGTACTGAAGGCGAAGCTGATAACCGCGCCCCTGTAGGGGCCGGCATGCCCGGCCCGCAGCCTTCCCGCAAGCGCCCGTTCATCGTGATAGGCCGGGCATGGGCCCCTACGCCACTGCTACAATAAAAGAACGCCTGTTCAACAAAAAGCGCCGCGTTCTCTCTTTGCCGGAGAGAACGCGCTGAATTTGTGCTAATGTAGCTTACTCAGCCTGAATAGCACCGGTGGGGCAGACGCCCTCGCAAGCGCCGCAATCGATGCAGGTGTCTGCATTGACAACAGCCTTGTCCTCCAGAGTGATTGCGCCAACAGGGCAGGTGTCAACACATGCACCGCAAGCAACGCAGGACTCGTTAACGGAATGAGCCATCATGTACTCCTTATCTCCGTGCTAATTGTATATTTTGTACCTATCCGGCCCTGCACGGCTGCTCCCCGGATCGGCACACAGTCGGTTTGCTCTGCCTACTGCGTTATACATAGTGTATCATATCCGTTCGATTTTGGCAAGTGCCATATCTTGATTTTTTTTTTCAGCGGCAAGGCACAAGCAACTCCCACAGCCGCAGGCCGTCAATCCTCCGGGTCAGCGGGCTGCGGCGCGCGCTTGCCGCCGCGGATATAGACACATTCCTCCCGCTTGTAAATGCGCGGTGCCAGTATCTCGACATTGAGCGCACCTTCAGCGTACCGGCGACCACATTTGTTTCGATCACGGTCCCTCGCCGTCCGGCGTGCGGACGATGCTGCCTACCTGCGGGGTGATGGAATTGAGGTACTCATAGCTTTTTCTGCTCATAGGCAAGGCAGCACATCAGCCACCCGCAGGAGCCGCTGATCTTAGCGGGATTCAGGCTCAGGCCCTGTTCCTTGGCCATCTTGATGGACACCGGCTGGAAGTTCTTCAGGAACCGGCTGCAGCAGAACGCCTGGCCGCACAGACCCAGACCGCCAAGCATCTTGCTCTCATCGCGCACGCCGATCTGGCGCAGCTCGATGCGGGTGTGGAACTGCGATGCCAGGTCCTTGACCAGCTCGCGGAAATCGACCCGGTTGTCAGCGGTGAAATAAAACACCAGCTTGCTGCGGTCCAGCGTGTACTCGGCATCGACCAGCTTCATCTTCAGGCCGTGGGCGGCGATGCGCTGTCTCGCAGATCTGGTAGGCCTGCTGCACATCGGCGCGGTTCTGGCGCATACGGCGCACATCCACGGCGTCTGCGATCCGAAGCACCGGCTTTTACCTCGCGGGAGAAGCCGGCACCTCATGTGCCGCGCGCACGACCCGCCGCATTCGGTGCCGCGGGCCGTTGTGACGACCACAAAGTCGCCCTCCTTGATCTTGAACTCGCCCGGGTCAAAATAATATGCCGGCCATTTTCTTTGAATTTAACGGAAACTACTTTCATGGGTCGGTCCTTTTATTGTTGGTATATAAGAAAATAAGTGTAGGGGTCGGCGTCCCCGACGACCCGGGAACGCAGCGGCAGATGTTTATGTCAATTCCCCGCCAGCACGGCGACATTCAACCGCAGGTTGCCGTTTGCCCTGCAGGCTGCGGCGCGCCCCCGGCATCGGCCCGCAGGATCTTAGCGGCACCCCTCGGGCGTCAGGCCGCCGCACTGCTCCTGCCCGTAGGCGGGGCGGCGCAGCACCGCACTGCACAGCTGGTCCAACTGCCACAGCAGCGCGGCAATGCCCTCCTTGTCGCGCTCGTACTTTGTCAGCAGCGCCAGCGCCCGGTAGGTATCCCCTGCGCCGCATAGCCGCACAGCGTTTTTGCCATGCCCAGCGCCGCCTTTGTCGGCGGGTCGTTCCAGCTTTCGGTGCTGTGCCGATATGTCCCTCATACAGAAAGGCCAGCTCCCCGGCCACAGCGGCAGGCAGCCGTTCGGCGCGCAGGTGGGCGGCACAGTCCGCCACCGGCACCGGCGCGATCGTATAGGCCGCACACCGGCTGCGAATGGTCGGCAGCACCACCGCTGCGCTGGGTGCCGTCAGCAAAACAGCACCCCTCGGGCGGCTCCTCAATGATCTTGAGCAGCGCATTGGCAGACGGTTCTGCGTTCCGTTCAGGTTTGCGCACCGTAGATGAACAGCACACGGCCCGCCGCATCGGTGGACAGCGCCGAGCGCTGGATCGCCTCGCGGGCCTCGCGGACCCTTTTGACGGGGATCTGCCCGCTGGCGCCCCTCGCCCCGCAGGACCAGACACTCGGTATCCTCCCCCTTCAGCACGGCCTCGGCATGGGGGCCGCCCGCCGGGTAGAGGTAATCTGCCGCAAGGCAGCGCGCGGCAAAGCCCGCACCGCAGCCCGGCTCCCCCACCAGCAAAACCGCATGGGGCAGCCGCCCGCTGTGCAGCGCCGTGCCAAGCTCACGCTTGAGCGCGTCATTGCCGGTAAGGCGTTCGAGCATCACAGCTTCTCGAAACGCTCGACGTTCGTAACCATCACGGTAGCGCCGCCGACCGTGACCTCCATCGGCATGGCGCTCTCGATGCCCAGACCCATCGTGGCGGTGAAGGGCACGATCTCGGTGCGCTGCTTGCAGCACTTCGAGATTACATTGATGCAGTCATCGACACGCTCATCCTCGGTGCAGATCAGCAGCGTCATGTTGCCTGCCATCAAAAAGCCGCCGGTCGTGGCCAGACGGGTGACATAGAACTTGCTTTTCAGCAGCTCATTGCAGACATTTCTCGAATCCTCTTTATTGACGATCGCAGTGATAAGCTTCATGGTTATCCAGCCTTTCTATTGATACATCGAATTTTTCAGCGGTTGCGGTTTTCCCAGTCGCGGCGGCGCTTCCAGCTTGTCAGGGCGTCCCGGCACCAGTCAAAGACCTCGCGTCCATAAAACGCCAGAAAACCGGACAGCCCCAGCACCAGACTGATCTTGGTCGCAAAATCGCCCATCACAAAGCTGACGGCCCACAAGGCAAGCTCAAACCAGCCCAGATACTTCATTTTAAAGGGGATGATGCCGAATAGCAGCACCATCTGGTCCGGCCAAAGCCAGGTGTAGGCAAACAGCATGCTCTGGAAGATGGCGCTCGGGCCCGGGAGCCGGTCAGGAAGCAGCCCACCCAGGCACCCAGCACGCCCAACGCCATAAACAGCGTCATCCGGAAATCGCCCCAGACGCGGGTCAGCGCGTTGCCGATCCAGAAAGTAAAACACAAGGTTCAGCACGCCCAGCACGCCGCCCAGCCAGATGGGCTGAAACAAAAAATGTGACAAGACGCCAGATCTGCCCCTGCAGCACCGAAATGCGGCTGAGCGAGATCATCGAGGCAAATTTCCAGTCGAACAGCAGCACGATCAGGCCCGCTGCCAGCTGACCGATCATCAGCCCGTTGATAAGGTACGGTATACCAAGGTTGCCATAGCGGCGTTCGGAGTTTATCGATCCAGTTCATGGGAGAAGCCCTCCGTTGCATACAAATTTACAGAATATATTATAGCAATTCCGCGCGCAAAGTGCAACAATTCCCTGTCGAATCCCTTTGCGGCAAACCGGAAAAATGTGCTACGCTTTTTATCTATAATAAAGGAAATGAGGCCAAACATGGGACGTACATCCACCCAAAGAAAAACAAAACAGCTACCAGCTTGCCCGCGAGGAACTGGGCCTCACCGGGAAAAGGCCAGCGAGCTGCTGGAAACGATAGCCCCGAGCGCATTGAAAAAATTGAGAACGAACGCACCGTTCCCCGCCCCGATGAGGTGCTGACCATGGCCGAAAAATACAAGCGGCCCGCACTGTGCAACTACTATTGCTCGCGCCAGTGCCCCATCGGCCGGGGGGTATGTGCCGCAGGTCTCGGTGCGGGAGCTGTCCGCCATCGTGCTCGAGATGCTGGCCTCCCTGAACGCAATGGACAAGAAAAAAGGAGCGCCTGATCGAGATCACCGCCGATGGCCAGATCTCCAGCGATGAGATCGATGACTTCATCCGCATCCGTCAGAACTTGAGCGCATCTCGGTCACCGTTGAAACGCTGCAGCTCTGGACCGAGCGGATGCTCGCCAACGGCCAGATCGATGCCGAGGCCTACAAGGCCAAGCTGTCGCAGCCGTAAAACGCCGCCGCGCAGCCGCTATTTTCTCTGTCAGGAGAGAATAAAGCCCTCTATTTTTTTTTTTTCTTCCTGTTTTTTGCAATAAGCCGCATGCTAGAATCGTATTACACAGTAAGGCAGCCCCGATCGTCCCGACATCTCGAAGGTGGCTTGCCTGTCTGCAGCTTGTATCGACACGCAGAAAAAAGGAGATAGATCGTATGTTTACCCTGTTTGTCATTTTTGTTTTTGTCTGGCTTTTCGTCAAATCGGTCGGCTTGGCGTTTCATGTCACTTGGGGCCTTGCCAAAATCGCCGCCACGCTGCTCTTCGTCATCGCACTGCCGCTGCTGGTGGTTTTCGCCATTCTGGGCAGCCTGCTGCCGCTGCTGCTGCCTCTGGCTCTGGTAGCCGCCGCCTTCGGCATCCTGAAAACTGCGCCTGATCGCGCAGGGCCTTTGCCGCATCCATCCAACACAGCGCCGCACGGCGTCTCCCACCCCGGGAGTCCCGCGCGGCGTTTTTGCGACTGTTTTTCCCGCCTATCTACGCAAACGCACCGGCCGCACCTAGAAGCACCGCCATCCACACAGCGCCCGCCAAATTTTCCAACTTCCCGCCCCCGAAGAATTGACAATCCCCGCTGCAGCTGGTATAATACTGTATACGCGATTTGCCTTGTACAGCAGGCAGCTGAATAAGCAGATGTACGCAAGCAATCGCAAGAGGGAGCACTCGAAAGTTTGCATCCGGCAGGTCACCTTGTCCGCAGGAAATCCCATAACGGCGGGCTTTATCGGGTGTCGCGTACCCAACTTTCATCGTTATCTTGCATCGAAATCTCGCATTTTTCCAAACGCTATGCGAGGCGGTGCGATAAAAACTAAATAGGCAGACGTATCGAAGCGGTCGTAACGAGATTGACTCGAAAGTTTGCATCCGGCAGGTCACCTTGTCCGCAGGAAATCCCATAACGGCGGTCTTTATCGGGTGTCGCGTACCCAACCTTTCATCGTTATCTTGCATCGAAATCTCGCATTTTTCCAAACGCTGTGCGGGGCGGTGCGATAAAATTAAATAAGCAGACGTATCGAAGCGGTCGTAACGAGATTGACTCGAAATCAAGCAGGCATTTTGGAAGTAGCCACCGATTTTCCAACGACCCATCGCCAAAATCCACTGTTTTCTACAATTAAATATTTGCTGTTTTCTCCTACTTTTTTCTCCTTTTTCGGAGAAGATTTTAGGGGATTACTATGGGGAGCATTACCCAAGAGGTCGAAGGGGTCGCACTCGAAATGCGATAGGGCGTTTGTAGCGCCGGCAGAGTTCAAATCTCTGATGCTCTCCTCCAATCAACAGTACAACGTGCTTTTTGAGCACTTTGTACCGTTTTTCTGCAAAAACGGAATTTTGAGTTTGACAATTTCATAACAGGAGAGAAAACGCCCTGTTTTTGAGAGAAATCACACTTTTTAAGTGTCATTTTCAGATTTGAACCCATTCCAAGCCCGTTCAGCATCACTTCTGCCGAAGAAACCTTGGAAGCGTAGTCCAAATGCGAATAAATATTCGCGGTGGTAGAGAAATCGCTGTGTCCCAGCCACTCCTGAATCATCTTCATCGGAACACCATTTGCCAAAAGCAAACTGGCGCAAGAATGACGCAAATCGTGAAAGCGGATGCGCCGCAGATGATAATTTTGCAGGGTGACCTGGAACGAATTTGAGAGATAATCCGGCTGAGCAGATTGCCCATTGCGTCTACGCAGATGTAGTCTGCGTATTTTTGTTGTAGCACCTACCGCACAGCTTGCGGTTTTCTTTCTGTTCCTCCTGCAAGGCCAGCAGCCGTTCCCGGAAAACCGGTACAAGCGGCAAGGTGCGCTTGCTGGATTTGGTTTTGTGCCATTGGATTCTACAAGAACTTCTTTTCCATCCAGCCGAACCGTTGTGACCGTGTGGCAGATTTCAATCGTGTTCTGCTCAAAGTCCACAGCGGCCCATTTCAGCCCTACAACCTCGCTGCGGCGCAGACCATAAAAGGCAGTCAACATAACTGCCACCTCAATTTTACTGCCGCGCACAGCGTCGAACAGCGCGTTCATTTCGTCCTTGCCGTAAAGTTCCCGGTAAATTCGTTTTTCTTCGGGCGGTCCACCTTGTCGGCGGGGTTCACATCGATCAGGTCCGTTTTCACTGCGTATTTCAAGGCGCGGTGGATAACCGCATGATAGTGAATGACCGTATTGGGCTTCACACGCTCCAACTGTTCCTGATAAAATGCTTGGATATGAACCGCTTTCAGATCGCCCAGCGTAACGCCGAGATTTCTAAAGTAAGGAATGATCCTGCTGTTCGACAGTTCTTTGTAGCTTGCGTAGGTTGTCAGCTTGACGGTTGACTTTGCGATTTCCAGCCATTGCACCAGATAATCCGCAAACAGCATAGCTTTGCTGGGCGGACCGTTGGGGGTCAACGGGTGGCTCAAAGTCGTCTTGCAGCTCACGCATCATCGCCTCGGCGCGCCGCTTGTTGCCCTTGATGGGCAAGCCCGTGGATTGCCATTTGGTTTTGCGTTTGCCGTCATAAGTTTTGTAGGTTAATACCACATAGTAGATACCATTTTTTTCTTGCAGATGCCCTGCGACCATAAAAATACCTCCTTCGGTTTGGGTCGCCCCGATCTGCTGTTGACAAGAACAGCATAACGCATCGGCGCAAAACAATCAACACTGTCGATTCTCTGCTCGACAGTGTTGACCGCAAATCTGAAGGTAGGTAAACAGGTGGGCTTTGGGGATGCGATACGAGCGCCCGATTTTCATTGCCGGGATTCTGCCCTCGTGCAGCAGCTTGTACCCCGTTTTGGTGCTGATTCGCAGGGCATCGCACATCTGCTCGATGTTCATCACATCAGGATACTTGCGCAGCATCACACGGTAGGCATCGCGCTGGTTAAATCCTTTGCTGCTTATACAAAAACACCTCTTTTTTTGAGAATTTGCGGATTTAATTCCACAAGCTATGGCGGTCACTTGTTGAAAACTTGTGGCCGCCATAATCTGGAATCAAATGGTATACCCTATTCGACACTACTCCCCCGGATATAAGGGGCGAACCCCCCGGCCCGGCTGCTGGAAACAGCTCCCACTTCCTGTACCACATTGTTGGCAGTACCGCCGACGCCTTGAGAGCATCGCCACGGTGTGTATCACGATTGCTGACCCTTCGCTTGAGGTATGTGTTCCACGCCACCTCTCCCGCCTCTGGGGCGCTCCGCTGCGGTTAGGCAGCCTCATCGCGTCAGAGTCGGGACGCACCTGCCGACGCTCCTTGGGTTGCGGCAAGGTCAGTTGTATGTAGCCGGTGATTCGGATATTCGGTTATCAAGGTGCAGAGAAAAAAGGGGAAGAGAGGGCTTTTTGTCCCTCTATATAAGAACAACGCGAAAAATCAAAAAGTTCGAGAAAAATTTTTGATTTTGGCAAAATATTTTTTTTTCGGGCTACACGAATGGTGATTTTTTTGCTATATGGTGTTCCGAAAAAACACCCTGAATATAGACGGTTCCTACGATTACGACATATTTGTGATTATTCTGCCGGAACTGTAATTACGAATAGCAAACTAAAAGAGAAAGTGGAGCCTCGGCTCCACTTTTTCTTTAGACCCTGAATTTCCGGATGACCTGCAAAAACTCAATCAACAAAGTCTGATACAAAGTCCTCATCGCGGTGACCATTCACCATGCTGCATTTCAGCAAAAGCGGCGAAAACTGGTTATACAGCAGCTCCACAGCCTTGCTGTCGCCGTTCTTTGCCCCAAAAAGGGCATCTCTAAATGCGCCCATCTTAATTTTCCCTCCATTTCCTTACGGATTTTCTCGCAAGCGTTGCGGCGGTGTGTACTTACGGTGTTCTTTTCGACACCCAGCTTGGCAGCCGTATCGGACACAGAAAGCTGTTCCACATACAGCGAGATCATAACCTCGCACTCCTTCGGCGTCAGCTTTATGCGAATACTTTCGGATGCTCTCCCACATCAGTTTCGATTCGACAATTTCCTCCACCGGTCTTGTCCGTGAGGCATATACATTTATCCACTTCCTCGGAACATCCCTCGATAGAAATCTCGTTGGCAGCCTCCTCCGCTTTTTTTTGCGCAGGTAGGATGCACGGCGATTGTAAAGCCTTTGTCAAACACTTTGTAAAGCGCGCAGCCAGTTGCGCGTCCTCACCACTAAACCATAACTTGTTTTTTCTTTTGCCATCGTAAACCTCTGAATTTTGAGTTTCATTGAATAGACCTCAAAGCTCGGAGGGGCGCGGGCAGAAAACGGCGGTCCTCTGCCGCCAAAGCAAAAAAAGGAACAAAAAATACGCCAGATGGTCACAAAAGCCATCTGGCATACGAATAATATACGAAAAACTACGCGGCGAAGGGACTTTTGAAAGTACACAGTGGCGCTTGACGGGAGTTCCCTGCCTTAATACGGCATAAGCTCCGCTTACCAGAGCGTCAAGCACATCTACCATGCAATACGCCTTTCAACTAAATAAGCCTAAAGGGAACTCCCAAAATTCCCGCCCTAACGGCTTAAGCACTCCTACGGCGGCTGCGGCACGGCATCTGCGTTGCCAAAATGCTCGATAAAGACATCAGTATTATCTGCGCTTTTAAGCAACGGCTGCCGCACCCTCGCTCGCCGTATCGGCACTTAGAATTATGCGGTATCGCCCTAATTGATCAAATTCATGCAGTGGATATCATTTTTTCCTGTTCATAAACATCAAGTCCATCTCCGATATCCATATCAAAGTACTCCCCCTTGCTATTATACATCTGCCCACGATGTGTACGCCAGCAGCCTGTTGGCAGGTATACCATACGTCGTGTTGCCCCTTTTTGTAAGACAGGCGCAACCAGAAGAGTATTGCCTAACATAAATTGGTCCGTAATTGTCGAACAAGCCCATCATCAGCGAACTCATACGCCATTGGACGGAGGAATTGGTTCGCCGTATGCACGGCACTGTTCTATAGCCTCTTGAAGCTGCGCCTCGTAGTGTTCGCGCAGCGCTACAGCCAGTTGAACCTTTGTGTAATCCTCTTTAGAACAAGATTCTCCATGGAGCAGCAGAGAATTGCATTACAGGCATCAAGCAGGCTATCTGCGCCCATCGAACCACTAATTCGTTATCAAAGGAGTTGCGGTCGTAAAAATTTCTATATTCACCACCGCCAATCATGTCCGGACACAAAAACGGATGTCCTGTAATACTTTGTACAATCGCGTCAGGAATCAGGGCCGCAAGCCCACTGTTTCCCCAGTCGTGATCCTTGTCGCAGAGGCGTTGCATCAGTGACCAGCCACCAGCTTTATCGGTTACACGGAATTCATTCAGCGGGTATTGCTCTCAAAGCAGCCCATGCGCGGCTGTGTTCACCCCGAGACAGCAACACCCTCAGGATAGTAAATACTGTCACCCGCGTCAAACTTAAAACCGTCCACTCCCAGCACCTGAAGTTCATCCAATTGGGTTTTCAGCCAATTGCAAGCCTCCGGTTGTGTCATATCCAGCACAGCAGACCATCCGTTCCACCAATGTGCAATATGGGGTTGACCTTTTCATCTGTTACCAAAAGCCCTGCCTTCTCTAAGTCGCGGTATTCCAATGTGTCTGGTGTGATAAAAGGACATATCCACATCATAACTTTGAATCCGAGTTGATGCAACTCTTCAAGCATTTCTTTTGGAGACGGAAACCTTTCTGCGGAAAAGCTCCAGTTTCCATAGGTGTTGCTCCAGCCATCGTCAATCATAAGAATGCTGGGGGGCATACCATGCTCCAGCACAGAATGTGCATACTTCAAAACACCTTCTTGTGTCTGATTGAAGGTCAGCTCAATCCATGTATTGTAAATCGGCCTTTGGAACAAACTTCCATCCAACCGAATATCATGAAATGGGAAAGCATTGCCCCATAGCATCGAGATAAGCCTGACGTAATCCACCTTTGGTTTGCCTCAGAATTGTTCCCTCAGAGCATTGAACCCTACCTTCACAAAAGCTCACCCGCATACCTTCAGGATTCCAAAGCCAACGTCCTGCTGTGGACAACAGCAGCGGCATAAGCTGGTTAGGAGTCTGATTTCGACTCAGATCCAATTCCAGCACGCTTTTCTGTGTGTAAGGCTGTTTGATCCCGTCGGTAACAGCACCGCCGTAGAAAACCTCTCCCGGCAAAATATCAAATTCCATATACATTGCCTTTCCTTATTACATTTGCCGATCAAATACTTCAATTCGTTAATTGCAAAATGTTTCCACTTCAAGTTTGCCTCATGCACTTTTTACTTTTAAATATTTCACATTCTGTACATCTTCAAAACCAATAACTTGATTTTCTATTGTAGAATCTGAGAACTCCCAGCTCAGATCAGTGACCGCAACAATTTCTTCCCATGTTAGCCCATCACGAGAAACCTCTAGGGACACCTTAGTAGGAGCCTGATTCTGTGCATACCAACAATTCAATTGAATCTGATTAAAGGATACCGGTTCAGCCCAACTCAGCACAATATCCGTAGGTAATTTAATTCGATCGGCGCTTTGTGCCGCCTCCTTATAGTCACCATCTGTTAAAAGTCCACCGTTTTTGCTACTCCATACAGATGTGCTCTCGGTTGCAATGTTTACATCAATCGGTTTTTTTTGCATGTATCCTTAACAATAACTTCATTGATGGCATAGTGATTCCAGATCAAATTGGCACTGTTAATCTTGATTCGTAAGGCTTTTCCATGAACCTCTGGAAAGTGGAGTGTCTTATCTTCCACATGCCAATCATCGCCATTCCAAATCACATCACCCGAATTCGCCACTGTCGTCCAGCCACTTTCTCCGTCAGCAGACACTTCTAATTCCCAGTTCGTTGGCGCTTGATTTTTCCGTATGCAGCTTTCATAATAAAAGTATCAAAGCTTTGGGCTTCATCCCAGTCGAGATACAAATATTGTGGGAACGATGAGGGATTCGTTGCTTTGCATTGCAGAATAGGCATCGTTATCAATCATACTGCTAGGAGGGCATTCCCATTTCAATCTTGTGCTGCACCTGCCACGGCATACGGTGCTAAATTTTTCGCCATCCGTAGGAGTTTTTATTGTCAACAAGATCCCACATTAGCATTTCATCTGTTTTGTAAACTCGAAATAATCGACCTCAAAGCGTTTCGGATAGGTGCTATTATAATCCGGCGTTCCACTCCACAGAGAGCATTATTCTCATAAATTCCCAGGAAGGTAGTCATCTTGTAGTCTGGAGATTGAGCTGTTTCTTTTACAAGTTTACCATCAAAATAGAACTTCATCCCACTCGGCTGCCATTCAAATCCATAGACATGAAAATCTTTTGAGACATCACACGCCGGGTAATAATCAAGGCTTTGCTCTGGCATTTTTATCTCGCCATGGATGAACAGAAACACGAACCCTACTCTTATCGGATTTGACGCCGGGACCGCATATCTCAAAATGTCTATCTCAGCAGTTTCATCTGCTTTTTCCTCCGAGCCAATCATCCACCATGCACTATGCAACCCACCATCGTTAGGAACATGTTTCTTAATTCAAAATAACCATACTTTGTTTCAAAATTAGTAACCGCACGGTGATGGTTTGTGATTGTGCAGGTATCCCAGAATTTGTGCATTCCATCGCGCATACCCGTCTGGATGTTTGATACTTTTTGGATATCATCAAATGCCCACCAAGGTCCCTGCGTTTCTTATCAATTCTTAAAGACAGAATTCCATCCGTAACATCATAGTGTGCGAGACTTTGCTCCGAGTCGTCCAATGTGGCATGTACGAATCAGAAAATTTGGTTGGATCCAAAAATCTCATCGTTAAATTCCTCTTGAAACACCAAATTCCATCCTGTCTTATCAGCTGGTTCTGTAACATTGTTATCACAATACGCCGTGGGTGAAATAGATACCGCCATCGCCCCGGTTAATAATAAGGCGCCTATCTTCTTTCTAAGGTTCATACAGTACACATCCTTTTTGTTCAGCTTGTATTTTTATAGTTCAATAACGCGCTTTTCAATGCGGGAACGCTCCAGCTGCAAAGCAAATCAGATGACTTTGCAGCGAAACTTGCGCTGAGGACAAATTCGCAGTCCCTTCGTTTTGTACAGCACGAACAAAGTCACGCATAAGATAGTAGTCTCCTCCGCCATGACCATAGCTGTTCGTCTGCGGCGGCGTTTCCAGTTCAATAATACGCGGACTCGCTTCGTCAAAACGATGCAGGATGACGGTATTAGTGTTCATATCAGCTGTTATCTGTCCCTTCTGTTCCGCACACCTTTAACTGTCGTGCCATATCCGTAGTAAATGCTGCATCATAGTGAAACTTGCAACAACCCCATTTTCAAATTCCAAGTCGACCACCTGACGATCCACAACATCATTGTCACAACGGTAAACACAGCGTCCATAGGGCCTTCTTTTAGAGCTTTTAGCCGTCCCTCTAAGCTCATGTCGTCAGTAGTAAGCATATCAGTAGGCCACCCGACATTGTCGGAGAGATAAATTTTCTTGGCATCATAGGGACAACTTTCGTTGTATGGACAACCATCAGTACAACGTTCTGGTGCGCCCGCTTCGGCGCATGCGCTTCGTTAAATACCGCAAACTACCAAAACTTGACACGCGAACACACCTTTTGCCCGCAAAGCCAAACAAAAATATCCATGTCATGACAGCTTTTTGCAGAATCATCGGGCTGCTTTTGCGCCAGTTACCACGTACAAAACTATGCGCGTGGTGCCAGTATCCAACATTTTCGATTTGAGATAGGAAGCAACCTCTCCGATTTCACCGTCATCGATCAGACGCTTGATAGTGCGATAAAATGGCGTGTAGCGCAACACATGACATGCTTAATACGCGTTGTGCCCTGAGATGCTGCTGCTGCAATAGTTTTACACTCTTTCCTCGCTATTGCTCATCGGCTTTTTCTAACAAAACATGATATCCCCCGATTTAATGCAGCCAATGTGGGTTCCGTATGCATATCATCTAAGGGTGCAAATTAGTGCTGCGTCAGCCATCTGTGGACGCGCAAGTAGTTTTTCCCCAGCTTTCAAACGCCTGCGCATCCGATGTCATAGGTGTGGCAGACCAACTCGCGTCTGTCAGCCTTTGGATCAGCTACAGCTACAATGCGAAGTTCCTCGGGGTGTTCCTGTGCATAGCGAGCATAGACCTGACCGCGTGCGCCGGCTCCAATAAGAATGGCTGTAACCTGTTTCATTCTGTTTCTTCCTCCAGCAGTCGCAGTAATTCCTCATATACAGCTTCAAATTCTTTCGGATCATCGTTATAATGTTGATTATCCTGAAACACGCGTGCTACCAGTGCATCGTGTGCAGTTTCATCTTTGCAACGCAGCAGTGACAAAAGTGCAGCATCCTCCGCTCCACGTCTGGCAGCCTCCATACGCATTCCTGGCCATGGGCCATCGGTTCCCGGATACACAAGGAATGCATCTCCGCACGGAAAATTTGTCCCTTATTCCCGTATGGTTCGGACAACTTGTTCCGACAAAGGGATTCATCCCCATTTGAAATTGATTGAACCCCAGTGCAGGAATCCCCCTAAATGATTGGCTGCGCACCCCAAAACAGTAATCGTCCCTTCAGTACGGAAAAAATCCAAAAGCGGTTCAGCCACCTACCTCCGGGCCGCAGCAGACATAAGCCCATACCGATTCTCCCAGTGCTGTCAGAGTATCAAAAGCCTCTTTGTTCTCCTCTTATACCTGGGGTGCCTGAACCCAAATGTCAACTCCTCCACGAAATTCCGGTGAAGAAACCGCCTCAATAACACGCACATTCAGGGATGTATTTTCGCAGGATACTGGCAGCAAGATAATACTGACGTTTTCTCGCAAGGATTGTTTCCTCGTCATTGAAATGAATATCCGGCTCATCGTGGATATGAAATACCACCTTGTCCTGCCACCCATATTTGCGCAGAAATGCGGCCAATGTCTGTACAAAGCGTACAGTAACTGCATAACCCCTCAGGTGAGTCAATTGTCAAGTCAGGTGCCATAGAGCACTTGGAAACTGTCAGTAAACATATCTGGCATCCCGTCTGGAAGGAACCCACGACTCCAGCAAGGTCCCCCGGCTCCATTTTCTGCATACCTTCATCAAAAACACTTGAATCAAAAGGGCGAAGGTATTCAAAGTTAAATGTGTATGGCGACCGGCTTACAACACAGGTGTCATCTAACTCGATATAAAACATCGTCTGATGAATGCGACGCATAGCTGTGCAGCGTAATGCCGCACCATTTCATAAAAGCCGGCGTATCCTTTCTTAAACCAGAAAGCGACAAATTGCATCCAAACTAAACCAATTTGTCACAGGGGAAGCTGTCCTGCGGAATTTCTGTTGCATATACTTGCACGATTAGCTGGCAACTGTAAGCGCCTGCGTACAGTGTTGCTGTAAAAGTGCCTTTGGTTAAGTCCCGATGTGGTCGAAGGCAGATATATACGGCTGCGCGTCCATATTTTGCTTCAATTACACCATCAGGGGCTGGTTTAAGGCAATCAAACACTTCAAAGGGTGCAAGTCTGGTCGCGTATTCCGGCTTTTGCTCCGGACGCTGTTCCAACACCATGGGACCATCTTGGTCAACGCCATCCCCTGTGTTGTATTCCACAGGGATAGCTTTTCATGCAAAAAAGAACTCCGGTTCAAATGCATCACTTTCCAAAGAAACCGCAAGCCATTTTTCCTCCGTCTCAAGCAGCAGTTGCACACCCGGTAGACCATTGCGCGGCATTACAATACGTAGGGTTTCCGGTAGCACCCCACTGTCATATCAGGATAAAAAGAATTCTTCCCGTGCGCTGATAACGCCTTGTGGAAGGTGTTGCTCCATTTTCATTTCCTCCTAGAAAAAACGCGGGCCGAGGCGTCAGGACGCCCGGCCCGCGCCGTGTTGAGCGGTGTATTTTTACAGTACAGCTTTATTGTGAACTTTATTTCACCTTGATTCCGAGATCGGCTGCCTTTTGCGTTGGCTTCAGCCAGCATTTCGGACAGCCCCTTAGTCTCATAGAGGCCAGCATGTCATCGACCATCTTTTCAACAGGCTCACTGCCCATCATAATCTGCAGCAGATCATCGTTGGTGTTGTAGACAAATGCATCCTTCAGCGGGGTGGAAAGGAACAATACGCCATCATAGTAGGTGGGTAAGGTACCATTCTTGACTGCATCTTCATGGCGTACCGTGTTCAGTTCACGGTATTCCGGAGAGATGGTAGAGGGGTAGTCGCTGTCCCAGAATTCAGGATTCCACATAGCCAAATCGCCAACATTGTTGTTCTTTTTGAAGGTGTATTTTTCCTTCAGGTCTACACCGTCCTTCATAACGACCTTGCCGTTGACAACATCATAGTCTTCGCCTTCGATACCGCAATACACAAGGCGCTGGCCTTCTTCCGAATAGAGAAAATCAAACAACCGGCAGATCGCCGCCATCTTCTCGTCATCAACCTTAGAGGAAATGTAGCTTTCAGACCAAGCCTCGGTATCTACGAAGTAGTACTTGTTGCCATCCTTGGCAGGATATAGTTTGGCAATGCGGTTATCCTCCAGGAAGCTGCCTTCACCGTACAAAGCATCATAATCCTTACCAATCTGGGATTCCAATCCGGCAGGACCGACCATGCGAATACCATGGCAGCACTCTGCCCCTGAAGGTACTTTTCCTTGCTGGTTTCAACTTTGCCAGCGCAATATCCTTTTCGATCACACTATCGGTATACATATCGCGCGCAACTGCATGGCGTCAACCAGATCATCACGATCAGCAAATAACTGGGGACAAACTGACCGTCCTCGTTGGCAACCCACTTCTTGTCGATAATACCGGCAGAGGGATACACAAAAGCCGCCAATCAGTTCAGGCAGAGCCTGCGTCATACCAGAAATACTCTTGCCGTCCGGATCTGCTGCGATAATTGCCTTTAATCATGTCGCAGAATTTCTTCGTAGGTCTCCGGCTCTTTGGTAATGCCGGCTTTCTGTGCAAGATCCCAGCGATATACCACATTGCGATCCAGAACGCTGCGATATCGCTATAGGTTGTGCGCGGAATCATATACAGCTTACCATCGCGGCCGGCTGCTCGCGCACGCTCCATCTTCTATATGCTCAGCCAGATTGGGATAAGCGGACAAATCATCGGGCAGCGCACGGATGACCCCCCCTGCTCAATCCAGTTGCCATAGAAAGACTTTTGCCACAAAGTCACCGGCAAAGATGTCAGGCAGCTGACCGTTAGTAGCCCAGAGCTGGATTTTCTGTTCGAGTCATCCCCTGCGACATTCTGCGGAACCAGATGTACACCCGTCGCTTCCTCGATACCCTTCAAAATCGGGTCATTCGGATCGGACAGACCCTCATCGGCACCCCCAAATCGCGATGCTGATGTCCACCGGAGTGTTTTCCCTGCTGAGCAGTAGAATCCTTGCAGTGCTGACCGCGTCAGTGCGTCATCGGTGGTCACACTACTGGATGCGGGGGGCTTCCACTGGGCATCCAACAAGCAAGCTTTGTTGCCATATGCGCTGAGCGCAAGTTTCGATTCGTTTTGCTTTTTTCATGTTGACTCCTCCTTTTGATTTTGGTTTGTTTTATCACAATGATCGACTCTACTCCTTGACTGAACCGGATCATAACGCCTTTGACAAAAATATTTTTGCAGGAATGGATACAAGCACAGAATAGGCAACATCGTAATGACAATTGCGGCCATCTGAACAGATTGAACAAACACCTTGTTACCGGGTAAGCATAGACTGCGCTTGGCTTCCCAACTGGGGGTATTAAAGCAACAAGGATGTCGCGAAGATAAATCTGTAACGGCTTAATATTCTTGTCACTGATGTACAGAAACGCTTCCCACCAACCGTTCCAGCGCTCAACTGCATAGAAAAGTGCAAAGGTTGCCATAAAGGGTTTTGAGATGGGAATATAGATTTTTGTCAGAACCACGAATTCATTGGCACCGTCAATTCTGGCTGCTTCTTCCAAGCTAGGGGGAAGACTGGCAAAGTAATTCTTCATAATAATCAAGTAATAAGTACTGATCATCGGGAAGAATCATACTCCAAATCGTATTAACCAGATGAAGATCACAAATCACAAGATAGGTGGGAATCAGGCCTCCAGAGAACAACATTGTGAATAGAATCGCACTCAGGAAGAATTTTCGTCCTATTAAGCGTTTGCGGCTTAAAACATAGGCTGCAATTATAGAGAACACCATATTCAGTGTGGTTCCCAGAAGCGTTACCAGAACGGTTGTACCAAGTGCCTTAAAAAGTACACATCATTCATAATAACCTTGTAGCCAGTGGGGTCAAACACATGGGGAATCAGGTAGGGCGAATATTTGACACTAGTCAGTGTGTTGGAGAAGGAAACTATCAGCACATTGTAGAAAGGATACAATGTCAGCAGCGCCAAAATGCCAAAAAGGTGTACAGGCACACTTCAAAAGTAGATAGACACTTTTTCTTTTTCTGGTTCATTGCCGCACCTCCTTAAAACAATCCATCTTCGCCAAGTTTGGTCGTGATCTTGTTTGCAGTGCAAATCATTACAACACCGATAACAGATTTCAATAGACCAATGGCGGTGGAATAGCCAAAATTCGTTCCGGCCATAAAGACTGACGGTAGACATAGGTGTCAATAATATCCGCTACCGGGTAAAACCGGTGCCGAGTAGAGCGTGAATATCTGATCGAAAGAAGCACCACTCATTATGCCACCGACCTGAAGGATCAACATAGTGCATACCGTGCTACGAATTCCGGGAAATGTAATATGCAGCATCTTCTGCATACGGCGTGCGCCGTCAATGCTGGCAGCCTCATACAGCTGCGGATCAATTCCTGTAAGGGCAGCCATATAGATGATAGCATCCCAACCAAATTCTTTCCAGATATTTGAAACCCAGATAAATGGTCGGAATGAGGTAAGAGACATTAACGGAGCGACTTGTTCAAATCCCAGCTTACCGAGCACCTGATTGACGATACCGTTGGATGCAAACATATTGATAAGAATGCCGGACAGAACCACCAAGAGATGAAGTGAGGAAGGTAAATACTGTCTGAAAAAATTTCTTGACTTTCGGATGACGAATCTCATTGAGCAGGATTGCTACAATGATCGGAACCGGGAAATGAAACAAGAGCTTACCGAAACTGAAAATCAGTGTGTTGGCAAAAGCGCGCCAGAATTCGGAGTCCTGAAACATTGTGCGAAAGTGTTGAAAGCCCACCCACGGACTATGCCATAATCCCATATCATAACGATAGTTACGAAATGCCAGTGTGATGCCCCCCATAGGCAGGTAACAAAATACAATGTACCACAGGAGAACCGGCAGCAACAGCGCGTACAGCATCCAGTCGTTCCGTAGTTGTTTTGCAAATCTGCAAACGCTTGACGCCGACGGCTTTGTCCGTTCTTTCATACGATGATCTCCTTTCAATTTTGTGTCTGTCTGCAACTCTTTCCTTGTGTCTCTATTATATGTCTATATTTTTTCTTAGGGTATGGAGGAAGCGTGTGTCTTTTTCTGTGCAAAATGGAAAACATGTAGCTTATTATGAAATAATCACAGTTTTACTCCGAAATATGGATTTTTTAGGTTTTTCGCAAGTGAAACTATCGTACCGGGTATTCTCCATAGTAATTTTAATTTTTCAAGTGCTATACTAAAGGCATATCAATAGGAAGGGAGCGACTTCTATGCCTTCATTCTTAAAGAAAGATATTATGAATCAGTTTCGCCTCGTGCTCCGCTGTCTTATTGTCATGGGTATCATCCTATCCCTGCTGTGTTATACGATAATTGGGCGACTTATGACAAAAAAACTCCTCCGCTTACGCACAGAGTACCGCACAGCAATTTGATGTCGAGGTCCAATACTTATTTGACCGTGTAGATGCACTATTTAACAGCTTATTGTTCAATGAAAATATCGAACTCATTATGCGCACCCCCTATTCAGAGAAAACCCCACCTATATCAACGCATTGCATGCCCAATTTTCTTCTTATCGCCTTATGACACCAGACCTTGCTGAAATTGGTCTGGTTACACCTGAAATGTCATGGTCAAGCTATTTTGACGCAGACACAATGCGTGCTTTCAGCTCGGAAATGCAGGATACCCACGGTACAGTTTGTTTCGGTCTGCGTAAATCACCACTTATCGCGCGGGCAGGAAACAAGGAACAATGCCTTGTCTTTGGGCACAATGTATATGGTATGTACGACTCTTCCTTATATGGTAAGTACCTTGGCTGTATCATTCTATCACTGGATCTTTCCAAATCGACCATCCAGTTGCCTCTCCCGGAACGAACCACCACGTCTTTTTATTTTGCTTGACCAAAATGGCTCCGCATTTCCGTTTAACTGCAGCGATGAACAGTACCAGCAAATTCAGCAGCAGAGTCTTGCTGCCGCCGGTGAAACATGGCCAATGGGGGACAATCCAAACAAAGGATTATCTGATTTATGCAACCTCACTAAATGATACAGGGCTTTACATGGTTAGCGCCATGGATAGACACGAACTAAATCGTGAAAGTCTTCCTACGATTGCTATTCTTGTTCTTATCACACTGGCAACTCTGGTCGTCGTTGTATTATTAATGCGGCTAATGCTGCAGAGCGTGGTGAGACCGCTAAGTCAGTTGTCAGCACATATTGACCGTATTCGTCTTACGCCCCCTGGAGAAGATACCGATCCTTTGTTAATTCAAGGATGTGAAGAAATTACACATCTGACAGAATCTTTTTAACATTATGCGCCGTGAGCAGACCCGACTCACTCGTGAGTTGCAACAGGCCACTGTAAATTTGTATGAAATGAAGTTGGGACGCAAGCAAGCAGAGCTTGAATACCTACGCAGTCAAATCAACCCGCATTTTCTTTATAATACATTGGAGGCCATTCAAGGCATTGCGTTAGAACGTAATGTCCCTGAAATTGCCGATGCTGCAGGAACTCTTGGGAAGCTGTTTCGTCATAATATTCAAGGCAGCGACATTATTCCTCTCGGCAGTGAATTGAGATTACCCAAGCTTATCTTACCATTCAAAAGCTCCGCTTTGCCGACAAGCTCAATGTTTTAATCAGTATCAGAGAAAACACTCGTAATATCCCTGTGATGAAATTGTTGCTGCAACCTCTGGTTGAAAACGCCGTATATCATGGATTAGAACCAAAAACAGGTACTGGCACAGTTTATATTGGTGCAAGGCTAGAAAACAACGATCTCCTTATCAGCATTTACGATGATGGTGTAGGCATACCGCCAGATCGTCTAACTGCTTTGCAGGCGGATCTTGAACGCCCAGTTGCAAGCAGCAGAGGTGGAAACGCACATATTGGTCTGCTGAATGTCCAAAATCGTATCCGTTTGCGCTACGGTGAATCCCTATGGTCTATCCTTGCAAAGTATATTAGGAAGTGGCACCCGGATTACCGTTCGTATACCTGCAAATGATTCAGAAAAGGGGGAAAACTTATGCTGAGCGTTTTGCTCGCAGACGATGAAGCTCGAACACTGCATCACTTCACTTAATGACAGGCATATCTTGGAGCCAACTTGGTATGGAGGTGTTTTGCTGCATCCAACGGTAATGAGGCTCTTCAATTTATAGAATCACATCCAGTGGATATTTTGATCACTGATATTCGTATGCCTGGAATGGATGGACTGGAACTGTGCCAACATGTGCGTAAAAAGCATCGCGATATGTCAATCATCCTGTTGACTGGCTATGCTGATTTCGAATATGCCCGGCGCGGAATTGAACTTCAAGTAACAGACTACTGTTTAAAGCCAATTGATTCCGACCAATTGACACAGACCTTGCGCCGAGCAGTTCGACAGGGATATGGACGATTTTCCTCACATTCCGATGCATTGCTAGATATTATTGAGGCAGGAGATGCACAAGAAATCAAGAAGGCGTTCTCCGATTTTGGGAATCCACGCTGACAATGTTTATGTAGCTGGCTCTATTGGCGTACACAATATTGAGCAGTCCATAGGCGCAGAGTTTTCCTGTAAAGTTGGTCGGCACAAACACTTGTACTTTTCTGGTCACCCATTTCACACACAGGAAGCTGCACACATCATCGCTTTTTTCCAAAAAGCGTAGTGGTATTGGCTATACCAAACCCCGGTTTCCTATGAACAAATTGCCCATACTATCGGAAATGTGCTTGCTATGACATTTCAGTATTTTGTTAACGGCACCTCCACACTGTGTGACCACCTAGTTGACGGTCCACTTACACAGGAACTGTTTCGCCAACTTCCGGAAAAAAGCAAGCAAGCCCACTCAGCTCAAGGCCTGGCTTCACGAGCTTTCACAAGCCAACTGTTCCCTATTGTTCAATGTCCGCACGGCTTTCCGTTTCTAAATCAGGTGCTCCTCTCACCGGCCATGCAAAACAGCGGTGAAGGCTGTTTGATAGTTTTGAGCAGATGGCATCTGACTATCCCAGCCTTTCCGTTTTATTAGAAGAAATTAGCGACTCCGTTTACGCACAGGAGTCCCATCCAGCAACATCTTTCGAAGGTCCTGAAAGTTTTCTTGCTGTTATGAATTATCTCAATACTCATTATGAGCAAGCTGTTTCCCTAAAGCGTGTCTCAGATGAGTTGCACCTGAATGCGTCGTATATTAGCCAGTTGATAAAAAGTGAAACCGGGCTAAATTATACACAGTATATCACCGAATTACGCATCAAAAAGGCTAAAGAGCTACTGACAACCACAAAACTGTCGTTAGCCGAAATCAGCGAAGCGGTAGGTTTCAATGACTATTTCTATTTTATAAAAAATTCAAGCGTGAGGTTGGTGTTACGCCCGGCAAATATCTTCAGCACGAAAAGGCTCTGAGGATAATGGTGCCCGTTGAAAAAGTGACGACAGGTTGAGTAGGCATATCTTATAAATCCAAAAGCATATTTCTTTTAAAAAAAAAGACGGTTCCAGCGGAACCGTCCTTTGCAACAACGAATATTAAGATATTTTTCTGAATGTCCATCCAAATCATGAAAACGCACGGCATTCATCGCAACTTCTCTTATGTTTTTTAAGCAAATACACCGAAGAAGGCACCAACCAGACCAAGCAACAGCAGCAGGGCAATGCAGGTGACCGGCTTCCAGTTTTTCTTTTTTTTCATAAGAAAGAACAGTCCTACTGTGATTGCCAGCGGAATCATCTTGGGAAGAATGCCGTCCAAAACACCTTGCAAGGCAAGGAACTTGCCGTCTTTTTGAATAACTGTTGCAATGGTGGTGTCCCCTGTAATATGAGGTAAGTGCTCCCACAGTAAACACGCCCAAAACAGTGGCTGCACGGATAAACTCCTTTGCGTTTGCGGTTAAAACATCAATCGCACGGGTACCCAGCCGGTATGACCAATACATCAGGAAAAACCGGCAGAGAAACTGCACGGCGTTGAAAATCAGCAGGAACAAAATCGGACCGACCACAGAGCCGTGGATTGCCATGTTGGCGGTTATACCGGCGGCGATAGGAACTAGTGTGAACCAGAACAGCGCGTCACCAATGCCTCCTAAGGGGCACATGGCGGCGTTGCGTACAGCACGAATTGTGGGAATGTCGGTCTTTTTTCGCTTCCAAAGAGAGAACAATGCCCATAACAAAGGTCACAAGAAAGGGATGCGTGTTGAAAAGCTCCAGATTGTGCGCCATCGAAAGCTTTAAATCTTCCTCATTGTCGGCATGAATCTTCTCAAGACCGGGAAGAATAGCGTACAACCAGCCGCCTGCCTGCATACGTTCATAGTTGTAGGATGCCTGCAGATTCATCGATCGGAACACCATCTTGTTCAGCGTTGCCTTATCCAAAGGCTCCGCAGGGGTCAAGTTGTGATATTGTGTAGATTCAGATGCCATCTTCTTCCTCCTCTCCGTCTACGGACAATCCGGGACCAGGAACCTGCTTTGAGTGCAACGTGCGTTTGGTAATCATGCATGGCAATGGCAATACCCACAAAGGTGACCAGCAGCAGGGCGGAGCTGGAAAGGCTGGGATGCGGCTAGATGATTGCTAACGCAAAAACCGGCAAGATAGATGCCCCAAAATTCATTTGCCAGCATAATGCGTAGCAGCGTTGCAAACCCGATAAACCGCATCATGCCGCCGGCTGCGCCCAATCCGGTCAAAATCCACGTCTGCGAGGCAGTCAAATTCTTCAGTGCCGCGCGCAATTACGGAACCGCCCAGCATACCCAGTGTGCAGACAACTGCAAACAGCAGCCCCCTGCAAGGCCATTGCCTTGTAGTTTAAAGCCAGGCAAGGCCTTTGGTGTCGCCGTCGGTCGCCATCTTGTCAGCCTTTGCCATCATAGGGGACATTCGCGTAAACAGGTAAGTGACCAGATATTGTCCAAGCAACGCAAACGGCACCGCCAAACCGACAGCGGCGGATGCTTTTAGGTGGGAAAAAACCGCAAACACCGTCGCCATAAGCCCGCCAATAACCGCATTGGGTGGTTGTGCGCCGCCGACTGGCATATTGCCGATGTTCATTAATTGATAGGTGCCTCCGACAAGCAAGCCCGTGGAAGATCCTAGAATCGCGCCGATGACAGCACTGGACACGATAGGTTGGTACAGAGATTCAAGAAGATTAAACTGGTCAATGGCGATAATGAAAATCCACGCAAAAACCAGCAAAAATTTGAAGCACACTAAAGCCCATAACAGATACTCCTGTTCGCTGCTGTTTCTGGAGTTGCCCAAAACAGAGAAAAGCGGTTATTTAAACAGCTTGTCGATGTTTTCTGGGAATGTTCGGTGGGAACGCGGCGAACCTCCAACTCTACGCCAAGTTCCTGCAAACGACGAAAAGCTGCCACATCAGCATCATCCACAGCAACGGAACTGCCACCTGACGTTTGCCGTCCGACATATGCATATTGCCGATGTTGACCTTTTGGATGGGCACACCGCCCTCTGCCAGCTTAACGACATCCTGCGGATTCTCGCATACAATAAAGATCATCTGTTTTGCGTTGGCTTTATGGATGTTTTCAATGGTCTTTGAATTGTCCAGTAACGCATGGAAGCATAGGCAGGCGCGGCCATATTCATCAACCCTTGACGCAGGGTGTTTTGGCCACTTCGTCGTTGGCAACCAAAATAAGGTTGGCACCCGATGGCACCACACCACTGTGTGGCAACCTGACCAGCGGACAAGACGGTTATCGATTCGAGTAAGAACAATGTTTGGCATCTCAATATTCCTCCTTGAGTTTGGTCTGAGTTACCACTTTGAAGTGACTCTATTATAGGTCAAAACAAAACTGATGTCTTTATTTTTTTAACAAACCATTTCTAAAAAACGGTTTGTTTGTGTTCTATCTTTAAAATTTGCTAATATATGTGAAACTGCTGTTCAAATTAGCCAAGAGCCTCTACATTTAGGTATATCTATCGGAAGGAGATTGTTGAAATGCAGCGCGAAACCTCGAATGACAGCTTTTGGGAGTATGGCTCCACCTACCGTCAATCCATCGGAGAACAACGTCCTGATTTAATACATCAATGCATGACCGCTATTACACGCCGATATGTATCACAATTTTACTGCTTTAATTGTGACACATACATTGAGGTGCAAAGTGGCATTGGGATATTGTTGAAATTTCTGCCGCGGCAGAAACTGCCGTCGTGCAAGAATTTGCTATGAATCGGATGATCCACATTAAGCCGAATGTTTTTTTGCCGTAGTTTCACCACGCAAAATTGGAATTGCTTGCGTATGCAGAGAGCGACTATGCCTCTATGTCACAGACTTTCCGACACCGTATGAGTTTGTCGCTGTTTTGCCCCGCATCGAAATCCAAAAATTATGGGCTACTATTACAGAATACGCACGCCCGGCTATTGCTTTAAAGGAGAACGACAACTTCTTTGAACTGACCTATGTGGACGAAGGTGAGTTGAAATCGAAGTGATGGTACGTTGTACCACCTCAGGGACAAAGATTTAATGATTTACGGTCCCGGACAGTTCCACACGCAATACACCGATGAAAGCCACACGCATCGTATATGACCGTTCTGTTTGATATGCATAATCTGACCCCTGTGGAGCAAGAGGTTTGGTATGATGCACTGATCAATCGAGTGTTTCACCACGACCAAAAGGTCAATGCCCTGTTGCGTGCGTTCATCCGGGAAAGCACTACTGGTATACCCTATATGAACAGTTTGATGCTTTGCCTGCTGACAGAAATTATTATCCGTCTGCTGCAGGGAACCTATGCCTCGCCCATGAATCAAACCTGCAACACCGCACACCAGTGCCATGGGCGAACTGTTTGACCGCATCATTACCTATATTGACGAGAACATCTACGACCCATTGACCATTCCGGAAATCTCAGAGCATTTTTCGTTGTCGCGCCGGCCTTGCAATTAATGTTCAAAATGCGGTCGATCAATCCCCAAAAATACATCAACGACAAAAACTCGAACGCAGCTGCCAGATGCTGCTGAAAATCGTTATACAATTAGCGAGGTGTCCCTGCGCTTGGGATACAGCTCCATCCACTATTTTTCGAAGTCCTTTAATATGAAATACCACATGCCTCCCAGCGAATTTGTAAAACAACACCTGCAAAATAGCGAGCAGAAAAACATCCTAACCGTAAATTATAAGGGATTTACCGTTTTTGACCCTTGCGAAAGCGTACTTGACTATCTATAATGAATACAGAACAACACCGCGCCATTTATGTCGACACAACGCTAAAGTGCGTCATATGCCATGAAAAAAAATCGATAGCAACCTGTTCTGCTGGGTTGCGCAGCGCCCCTGTGGAACAGAAACACCCCTCCCACATGGGTATTATCGATTTTTTTTGCAGCGCTAACGTCGCACCGCATATTGATTTGCAGCGTTGCTTTGGTTGTGAAGTGTTGCTGCAGATGCATCTATCCTTCGTTTAGAAAAACGCCGATTCTAATGTGCGGCGTAATAGCAACGGATAAGAAGTCAAACGCTTCGGGAGGACACTTTATGGCTTTAGTCACCACCAAACAATTGATGCTGATGCACAGAAAAATCACTATGCGATTGGCATTTAATGCCGAAAATATGGAGATGGTTCAGGGCACATTGCAGCCGCAGAGGAAATGCACGCGCCTGTTATCGTTCAGACCACGCCGGGCACGCTGAAATATGCCTCTCCGTCAACATTCCATGCTATGGCTGCCGCAGCTGCTGCAGAGGCTTCAGTTCCGGTTGCCATCCATCTAGATCACGGCAGCAGCTTCGAGCTGGCCATGCAGGCGTTCCTGTGCCGGATATACCTCGGTTATGATTGACGGTTCCATCATGTTTTTTGAAGAAAACATCCAAATTACCAAGGAGGTCGCGTGCCTGCCATGCAGCCAACATCCCTGTGGAGGGGGAGCTTGGCAAGGTCGGCGGCAAAAGAGGATGACTTGGATGGGGGTAGTGGCAACGGGTATACCGATCCTGCAGAAGCTGCCGAGTTTGTGAGCGCACTGGCATAGATTCTCTGGCAGTGGCAATTGGCACCGCGCATGGTGTCTACCATGGAACACCCAAGTTGGATGTCAACCGCCTAAGAGATCCGTGAAGCCGTCTCGGTGCCGCTTGTACTGCACGGCACCTCCGGTGTTCCAGATGATGCTGTGCGCGAATGTGTTGCTCGCGGCATCTGCAAGGTCAACTATGCAACAGATCTGCGCATTGCCTTCAGCAAGGGACTCAAAGAATTCCTTTGCCAAGGATCCCGACGCTTTTGACCCCAAAAGTACAGTGCCGTTGTGAGCAGGTCAAGGAATATGTCAAGAGCAAGATTCAGTGTTTGCGGAAGTGAAAACAAAGCTTCGTAAAAAGATCCTCCATCCTTTTATGGCAAAGAATACAGCAGGAGCCGATGCTCTTTTTAGGCATCGGCTCTGCTGTTGGTGTAAAGCAGCAGCCCCAGCAGAAAACTTCTGCCGGGGCTGCTGAGTGGTGTGGGGAATCGATGCCGCCTGTTCGCATTCTCGTTTGCGGTGCAGGTCTGCAGGGTGAACATTACCATGCATTCCTTGCCAGTCTGAATCAGTTCTTCGGCAAAGGCGTGCGGGTCATTCTCTCGTATCCAGCATGGTGACAGCAGTAACAGCATTGGCAGGTTGACACCCGCAATTACCTCGATTTTTTGTTCTGGGCGCGTATACTACATTCGACTGCTGCTTTAAACGGGGAACCACCCGGCAAGTCGGCAAGAACCAACACGCCGTCACAGGCGTGGAACTCGTCAAAGGCTGCGTTAAACTTTTCTGCCAACTGTAGCGGGGTCGTGCCTTCCTCAAAGTTGATATAGCGCACAGCTTCGTTTTCTCCGGCAATCATATGGGCAGCTGTGCTGATGCCCTCGGCAAAATGACCGTGCCCGGTAACTACCAAACCAATCATAGTCACAGTCCTCCCGGCAATGTTATTTCAGGTGTAGGGGTACAGGGTCACACCCTTGACTACACGATTCACCTCGCCGGTCGGGCAGGGATTGTCCGGGGTGATACCCAAAGACAGCGATTTTGTAAGGGCAAGGGTCTGCGCAAACAGCACAAAATCCAACCCCAGCAGCACATTGGCAGTTGGCTGACCAACCTGATTTGTACGGCGTAGTCTGCCAACTCATCAATTTGCGCGCAATCACGGTTGTAAACAACAGCAATTTGTTGCCTTTGCGCTGATGCGCCATTTCCCGGACAAGGTCCAGCTCATAGCGACGGCGGTACTCATCATCGCTCAGGTAGGCAACGGTCAGTGTGTTGTCGTCAATGATGGATTTGGGACCATGACGGAATCCTAATTCACTGTCATACATAGTAGCAACCTTGCCGGCGGTCAATTCCAGCATTTTCAGAGCAGATTCCTGTGCAACACCTTTTCAGCCCGATATTGCCCAGATAGACAATGCGGTTGAAGGAAAACTCCTCCACAATTTTTGCACGTCACTGTACTGGTTGTCAAGAAAGTCCTGACCTGCTGCGCACAGCTTTACTCCCTCTGCAGTAATCTCATCCAGCTTATCCAAATTGAATGCCAGATAGGCAGCAAGATACATATTACTGTAGCTGGAAGTCATGGCAAAGGACTGGTCATGGGTTTCGGAGGTCAGGTTCAAAGCAAAGCAGTTCTTGCGGGTGTCTGCCATTTTGGACAGTGTGCCCTCGTGGTTACAGGTGATAAACAGGTGGTATAGATTTTGACAGACAATCTCGGCTGCCTCAACATTGCCGAGTGATTCCGGAGAATTGCCGGAACGCCCAAAGTTCACCAGCAATGTGGGCTTGCTACGAGACAGGAAATTCTCCGGCGAAGGGACAAGATCGGTAGAGGCGTAAGACTTGACCTTGAAATCAAATTGGGATTCAGTGCCTGATACAGCGAATTTCCAACGAATTCGCTAGTGCCGGCACCAGTCAGGATAATGTCAAAGTCCTCTTGTTTGACAATTTGATCAAAAAAAGCCTGCAACTCGTCTTTGCAGGCGGCCAGTTGTGCGCAGGTTTTGCGCCAAGTTACCGGCTGCTGATAGATTTCGTGGGCGGTAAAGGTGGAAGATGTTTGCTTCATCTTCTCGTCGGTCAGATTGAAAAGGCTCATCCTTTTACCTCCTGATAGGTTGATGATGGGAAACCGGCACCATAAACAGGGATTGCCGAGGATTGCAAATGTTGTGTTTTTTTATACCACCATACCAAACCAAAAACAAGGGACTTACTGAAAGCCATAACTTTTTGACTAAAAACACAAACCAGCACTGCACATGGAGGCATAATCCACCTGTTTTCGTTTGTTTTTTCGGCAATGTATGTCGAAAGCAGTAACAACTCGATTGAAAAATGCAAATATTTTCCGGGCGGCTTGCGGTATAATGGGAACAAAGCGAACATCTCGAAAGGATGAGGTTTTGTGATTATCCAGAGCAAAAAAAGTGTGGCTCGCCGACCAGTTTGTTCCTGCCGCCATCGAGGTGCACGGCGAGAAAATTGCGGGGGATTTTGCCCCTACGGTTCCCGCAATGTGGATGACGATTACGGGATAAGCGAATTGTTTGGTTTCTTGGATATCCACTGCCACGGTGCGTATGGGTTTGACACCAATGATGCCTACGAGGACGGTCTGCGGTACTGGGCAGAGCACATTGCTTCCGAAGGTGTGACTGGATTTTGGCAACCACGATCACCCAAAGCGAGGAGGTCTTGACCAACGCTGTTGCCAATGTCGCCAATGTAATGGAAAGTTACTACGAGGGTTCCGAAATTTTGGGCATCCACTTTGAAGGCCCGTATCTAGATATGAAGTACAAGGGCGCTCAGCCAGAGCATTATATTGCCAAGCCTAGTACAGAGCAATTTCGTCGCTATCAGGCTGCAGCACGGATACATCCGTTGCGTTACCCTTGCCACCGAACAGGACAAAGATTTCGTGCTGACGCGATACCTGACGGCACATGGAGTGGTTGTCAGTATAGGACACAGCGCAGCAACCTATGAGCAAGCGGTTATGGCGTATGCCAACGGTGCTCGTTCCATAACCCATGTCTACAACGGAATGTCCCCGTTCCACCACCGAGCAAATGGTCTGGTGGGTGCGGCTTACCGCATCCGCACAATGTATGGAGAAATCATCTGTGATGGCTGCCATTCCACCCCCTGCCGCGATAAACAACTTTTTTATGAGCAAGGGACCTGATTACGGCATTATGATCTCCGATGCTCTTATGGCAAAGGGCACACCCACAGGCAGCAAGTATCTGTTCGGTGGCAATGAGATTGTAATCTATCCAGACGGAAGCGCGCACCTAACCTCCACCGGCGGCTTGGCAGGCTCGACTCTATGCATCAATAAGGGGCTCAAAGTTATGGTCGAAGACGCGCTTGTGCCCTTCTCGTATGCACTAAACGCCTGCACCATCAATCCTGCTCGTTGCCTGCATCTGATGACCGCAAGGGCTCTATTCAGGTTGGCAAGGACGCCGACCTTGTAGTTTTGGAAGATAATTATGATGTTCTGCAGACTTATTGCAGAGGTAAGGCAAAGCTATGAGACTCTGATGCCAGTTTCTTTGTGAGGTGTTTTACATATGCATTTTACAACGGTTACTGTAAATCCCTGCATAGATCGTACCATTCAAATTGATACTATCCTGCCTGGGCACAGCCACCGCATCCAAAAAACATTGTGCAATTTTTCAGGTAAGGGTATCAATGTATCACTAGCACTTAATCAGCTTGGCTCGCAAGTCAAAAGCGTCTGTTTGGGTCACGCCGATGGCGAAGCCGCCTCATTCTTTTCAGAAAAGGACATGGATGTTGATTTGATTGCCGTTCGGGCAAAGTCCGTGTTAACATAAAACTGTTCGAGAGCGTCACTGGCCGCATGACAGAATTCAACGAAAAAGGCGAACCAATGCAGCGAAGCACTGTTGAGAATGTTCTTTGTGCTGTAAAGCGTATCATGCCTACCACATCGTTTCTGATTCTCGGTGGCAGCGTCCCCTGGATTTCCAGACGATTTTTACTGCACACTTGGCAAAATCGCACATGAACACCGTGTACCATTCCTACTGGATGCTACTGGTTCCTTATTGCTCAACGGAATGGGCGCGGCTCCTCTACTCATCAAACCAAACGAAGAAGAGTATTATGCCACCTTTGGTGTCCGACCTAGTGCCACACATGAATTTTGCGCAAGCTATCACCGAATTCTGCAGGAACACAACATTCTCTACGGCGCAGTCTCTCTCGGCGAAAAAGGTGCCTTGCTGCTCACACCGAAAACTGCGTGGTATTCCGAGCCGATACACATCAATGTAAAAGGCGTTCAAGGAGCCGGCGATTCTATGGTGTCTGGCTTTTGCTTATGCCCTCGACAAAAGTGTACACAGGGCGATCAGTTGCTTAAAATGGCGGTTTCTTGTGCCCACGCTTCCTTGAATTGCCTGGTACCCAGATGTGTACAATGGATGGCGTTGAAAGGCGACTACCCTTGACGCCTGTACGTCAACTTTGCGTATTTTGATAAGGCACTTACTATATAGGGAGGATTGATTTCTATAACTGCTCAGGAATTGGCTTCGTCTCTGCTTTCATGAAGCAGTGCGTCAGCAAATCTTTTGCTGTGGAATTCACCCCCGGCTCAGGAATCAGCGTGGTATGAACTCTTTTGCACAAACCAGAAGCGTTTGTGGCAGAACTGCGTAAGCAACCCATGCCGGAACTGCTGGTGTTGGCGTTATACTTGCGTTGGGCCGTGAACACTTACCGAAACTACCAAGAACTCGGCATACCGGAATCTGTATTTTTTGATACATTTCGGGATCTCCGTATCTGGAGCGATGAGTGTGTCCGTATCTACAATCGACCGGGATTAACTGAATGGGATTGAATGCACATCTGCTTCGAATGGAAGTCATCCGCCTGGGACGTTTGGAATATCAGCCTTGCATATTAGCGCATGACATTTTATACGGTGATATATCGGTTTCGGCTGGCACACAGATATTAGAGGTGCACATTCCTGCAGGGGAGTCCCTTTGTCAGAAAATTGTGCTGGAATCCTTTGCTGCGGCAGTTTCTTTTTTTGATCGTTACTACCATGTACACTATGAATGGTTTCATTGTCATTCCTGGCTCCTGTCACCCGCCTTTTTCGGAAACTGCTTCCTCCGCAATCTGGCATTCTACAATTTCAAAACCTTTTCACGGTCTATGATGAAGATTTTTCTTTTTCCACAGGCAGAGCAACGCGTTTTTGGCTGCATAAAAGACAACCCCGAGAAGTACCCAGAAAACACCCATTTACAGTGCACGCTAAAGAACTACCTACTGTCAAAAAAGCGCCCCGGAATGGGGTATGGCGTATATCATGCTCTCAAGTGACACTATTCTCAAGACTTTTGATACGAATGCTTTTAAAGGCGTTTATTGACAGCTATCGAACCGCCTATAGCCAAGAGATCTGCGACCGCTGTGAAGCCCTTTATCCGCCGCCAGATGCGGCATTATGGGTATCTTGTTAAACAGGCCTAAAATCATGTTGCAGATTACCGTGCAAACACTAACTCCAAGGGGTTCATTCTCATGCCATTTTGCATAACCTCAAAATGCAGGTGGAAACCTGTGCTGTCGCCGGTGCTGCCTACATACCCAATAACCTGCCCTGCCGTTACCGCTTCGCCTGCGGTAACGGCAGTTTGCGTCATATGGGCGTACCGCGTGGACAAGCCCGCGCCGTTATCCAGCAGAACCTGATTGCCGTAGCTGTCGTTCCAGCCGCTGACCAGCACCGTGCCGCTGTGGGCAGCCAAGATAGGTGTTCCCTCCGGTGCGGGGAATATCCGTGCCGCGATGCCCGGCATTGCCGAAAGCGTCCACTTCCCCGAAGTGGCGGGATATATAAGTGTGTCCCGGCAGCGGCCAGCACAGCGCGCCATCGGCAACGGCAATTCCACCGCACAGGGCAAGCAGGCTGGGGCGCATTTCCTCGGAAAGCAGCTGGTGCAAAATGTCCCGCTGGTCTTGCGTAAAGCGGTACAGGTCTGCCAGCGCGTCCACCGATTTGCTGCTGACCGTGATGTGCAGAATGTACTCCGTGACCGGCTCCGGGTCGGGTTCGTCCTCGGTCGGTTCCGGAGTGGCGGTTACTTCCTCCACCTCGGCACTTATTTCATGCATTGCCCAAAAAGGTGTCCTGAATCAACCGCTTCTTGCTTTCGTCAATGACGATGACATCACCGTCGTTGTTTAAGTTGTTTTGCACGGCAAAGACGGCCAGCACTTCGGGCCAGTAGCTCGCCCAAGTGTGACCGTCCTCGTAGTCGTATTCCATCGTGGTTTCGCTGCATTCCGGGTGTGCTGACACAATGTCGTTGATTGCCGTGCCGAAGTCGGCATTAGTTTCCGCAACGATTCCGGCAATGCGGATGCTGTCCGGGTCGCCGGATTCATCGGCAAACAAAATGCCCATCGGGGAGCCGATCACCGCCGCAGCCGCGCCTATGACCATCGCCAGCAACAACACCACGCCGCCCGCGCCCAGCAGCGCCAGCAGCGAACCGGCTGCGCGCCGTAACGTGCGCGCCAGTATCGCTTTCAATCGTAGCCAAGCAGCTTGCAGCACTGTGCGTACTCTGCCAAGCGCGGCTTGCCTGATGCCACCGGAAAAAGCAGGGACAGTATCGGGCAGTCTGACGCTGCTGCCAAAGCACCGTGCCGCCCGCCTGCTTTTGCAGATGGCGACGCACCGTTTCGCGCGTGAGGTGTTGGCGTTTCAGCGCCTGCATTTTGTCGCGGTAGGAATCGGGAGTTTTGACTGCTTGCTTATCCAGCGCCTTTGCCGAAAGCGCTGGCGTTTGAAGGTTTTCTCTTTTGTCAGTGGATTGCCCCGGGGGGTATTTTTCTGTTTCAGCGGGCTGGGCGGCGTGTGTGGTTGGCATACGCTGGCACTTTTCCTGTAAAATTCGGAATTGTTGGTAGCTGATTCGTCCAGTGTCCAGCGCCTTGCCTTTGCAGGTTCTCTGCCGCCTGTATGGCTTTTTCGAAACAACCGTCTGGGCGTATTCTTCCGGCGTCTGCTGCTCGGTATCTGCCGCCGATTCCGTCTGCCGCGCCGTCTGCCGCGCCGTCTGCTCTTTTAGTTTCAGCTTTGCAATGCCGCGCGTATCAGCCGCTTGCGATTATACTCCATAGTCAGCGCTCCCCACGGTTGGCGGCGCTGCGCTCCTGCATCAGGCGTTTATACTGGTCAGAGTGCATTTCATCGGCATAATGCCAATGGGGGTTGGCAAGAACAGCTCCGGGTCACGAAACATCTTTTCGTAGTGGCGGAACTGCTTGTCGGTCAGGCTGCAAAATTCCTCCCGGAAAAACCGCAGATAAAGAAATTGCCCGCGATTACATCGTAGTCCTCAATGCAACGGTTCAGCGGCAGACCGTCCACCTTGCCCGAATCGTTGCAGATAAGCGCCACATTGTCCTTTGACCACGGGTATACGGCTTGAATATCCCCGCCGACAAGCCGCTGAAGGGGGTGCAGCTCATTTGTAACGAACCGTTCCTCCGGATATTTGCCCGGCTGAACATACAGAATACGGATTTTGTTCTCGTTAGACATGGTAAAACTCTTTTTGATGAAAATACCGCTGTATCGGGTGATACA
>VOFG01003362.1_pt1 | contig 40679 bp, 72 predicted proteins | sample 5384171 | NCBI WGS metagenome assembly VOFG01 (sample SAMN12384726, study PRJNA508395) | human gut metagenome | isolation source: healthy gut F | host: Homo sapiens
TCAATGCCCTGATCGATGATAAAGGCCATGATGGTGGGCAAAAGCACATCCATCACGGCTTCCAGAGCGGCAAAGAGCGGTGTCAGGACTGCGGCGCGTTTATACTCGCCCAGATGTGACACTAACTTTTGATCATCTGAGTTACCTCCTGTTGCTTTTTATTTGTTTGGTACAGAACAATTTTATACAAAACATTTTAATTGTCAAGACGTTTCAAAAAATGTTCATAATTACTAATTTAACGAACACTTTTTCGGTAGATTGCACGGGATATATGCATCTTTCCGGGGCGGTGGGCCGGGAGTTTCTCCGAAGACCGTCCGCTGGGGTGGGACCCTGTTGCCCGAAGGGCAATAGGGCGGGCGATGGAATGGCTTGCAACAACAGCGACCGCCGCCAGTGGCGGAAACAGGAAGCTGTTGTTGGGGCTGCGGCCAGCGAGATGCAAGCGGATGCGAAGCAGCTGCTGGGCCGCAACCCGTATTTCGTGTCTGAGGAGAAAGCTACCGGCACACCGCCCTTTTGCATCACTGCAGTGCATCCCGCAGCTTGTTCAGCAGCCGCAGCAGCTCGGTGTTCTCTTCCTCCGTCAGCAACCCTGCCACATAATCGTCGGTCTGATGGAAGGAACGAATCGTGTTTTCGTGGAAGCGGATGCCCTCTTCGGTGAGCACCAGCTGCTTGAGCCGGGCGTCCTGCGGGACACTGCGCCGCTCGATATACCCCTTGCGCTCCATCAGCTGCAAAATGTTCGTCACCGTGGAGCGGGTGATGGAAAACTCCCGCTCGATATCCCGCTGGAACACCGGCTCGTCCCGGTGGCGGTAAAGATACCCAATGATCCACCCGTGCATGGGGGTGGCCTGCTCCACGTCATTTTCGCGGGCAAACTGGTTGATCTTGCGGAAGATCAGGTTGTCCACCCGGCGGATCTGCGCCGGGATGACCTGTGGGCCTTCCCAGGGGGATCGGCGTGATTGCAGCACTCGTTTTTGGTTTCGTCACACATCATGGTTTTGTCCTTCATGGTTGTTTTGGCATTGAACAGTTTCAAATAAAACTGTTTGATAGCATACATATTATACAGCAGTCAAAGTGAATGTCAAGGGGAAGGGGACGATTTTAAATGCCCTCCGCTTTGCTCTGGGCATAAAATAATGAAATATTATTTTTTATATTGCAAACCAGCCAAGCCTGCGGGCTTGGCTGGTTTGCTTTTTTCACGGAAGGGGCCGTAGTTGCAAGCGGCATATTTTCCGGTTGCGCGGTCATTCCCGAAGGAAATAAGCGCAACAGATGGAGTTTACCTTTTGGGCCATTCCTGTGAAAATGCAACAGCAGACAGCCCGCAGGCTGTCTGCTGTTGCCCTATTATAAAAATATTTTTCCGCTAAATATGCCCAGAGCGAAGCGGAGGGCATTCTAAATTATTATTCCAGATTGTGTTTTTTGCAGAACTGTTTGCTCACCCAGTACATCCCGCCCCACAGCAGAACGGCCAGCACCAGATACAACGGGTTCTTCATGGAACTGACCAGCGACTGCCCAAAGACGGCCATCATGGCAATCATCACACCCTTTGCCCAGCAGCATGGTAATGAGATAGCGCTTTTCGTCAAAGTCCGAGATGCCAAAGGCCAGATGCATAAAAGGAGCTTGGCGCGAAGGGCAGCAGCGCGAGCATGAACAGCGACGAAGTGTCAAAGCGGTTCACCCACTGCTGAGCCTTTTCCAGCTTGGGCGAGCGGGAGGCGAACTTCCAGAAGAAGCGCTTGACTACCCGCCGCCAGAGCAGGAACATGATGCAGCCGCCCAGCGCCACACCGGCCCAGCTGTACAGAAAGCCCAGCAGGCCGCCGTGGGCCGCTACATTCAGCGCCACAATGGCAATGAGCGGAAGCGGCGGAAAAAACGACTCCACCATGGCCAGCATGATGGGGGCAATGGGGCCAATGTTGCCAAAACTGTCCAGCAGAGTTTCCCAGAATTCCAGCGTTCCCAGCTGGCGCAGCCAAACGTTCATTGTGCACATCCATCCCTTCCGCCTGCGCTTTCCCATCCGCAGGTTCCTCTATCCGTAGTATATCCATATTGTATGACACAAGCATGAACACAAAGCGACATTTTTTTTGCCCTGTGCACAGCTCTCCTTGGGATACTACGAAGCTGCCGGTGCTGTTTTATTCCGCAGCCTGCTTTTTCTGCGCGGGCCTTCATCCGCTCCAGCTGGGCGGTGCGCTGCTTTTTCCCACCGGGCAAGAGAAGCATCGTCCGGGATCTGCAGGCAGCGGGCGTAGCTCCAGTGCAGGCCGTCGCGGCGGGCCAGCTTGTAGCGCTGGAACACGCCCTTTGCCTGCGGCATTGCTGCTGCCGGCGCAGTGGGGGCACTGGCTCAGGGTGTACCAGCTGTTGCTGCCCTTTTTCAACCATACATCGTCCGGCTTGCAGGGTGCGCCGCACTCCGGGCAGTTCATGGTGTAAATTTTGGGGTCGGTGCGCCAGGTGTACTGCTCCACATAGCCGTGGAACACCTCAAAATCCCGGTAGTCGCCGGGGGTGGGGCACAGGCTGGCCCGCAGGGGGATTCCTCTTCAGTGGGGTAGGCCGCAAGACCGGCCCGCAGGTCGAGCATCCGGCAGACATCGGCGGTGTACAGCGTGTCGGAAAGTGCATCGTGGAACTGCCGCTCCATGGGGATGCCCATGCGGGTGACGACGCTTTCCAGCGTCATGCCCTCGCCCTCCTTGCGGGGATGCTCCCGCAGGAACACCTGCTGCAGGTCGTACCAGACGGTGGGCTTGGACTCGTCGATGATTGCACAGGAACAGATTTTGCTTGAGCACCGGCACGTCATCCAGACCCCACTCGGCAAACTCGGCGTCCGGGCCACACCACTGCATGAAACGGCGCAATCCCTGCACGATGGGTTCGCCCTTGTCCAGGTCGGCCTGGGTCAGGCCGGTCACCTTGGCGATATGGTGTTGCAGCTTGCGGAAGATGCGGGGACGCAGATGGATGGAAAAGGTATCCAGCACGTTGGCATCCTCGTCGATCTTTACGGCGCCGATCTCCACGATCTCGCCCCGGAAGGTCTGCTGCACGCCGTGATAATTAAAGGTATACGGCTGGTAGCCGATGTTCCATTCCAAATCAAATAAAACCAGATTGCGCGGCATTGTTTTTTGTTCCTCTCGTTCTTTAAAATAAACTTCTCCACAGCCTCGGCCACACCGTCGTGGTCGTTGTCGGCGGCAGTCACATAGTCGGCGCAGTCCTTTACCGGCTGCTCGGCGTTCTGCATGGCCACGCCCACACCGGCGTAGGCGATCATGGAGCGGTCGTTCAGGCCGTCGCCGCAGGCCATCAGGTTTTCGCGGGTCAAGGCCCATGCGGCTCCAAAAGGGCGGCCAGGCTGCCGTCCTTGGCCACGCCCAGCGGCACGGCTTCAATAAAGAACGGGCTGGAGGGGTACAGGTCGATGCGGCCGTCAAACTGCTTTTTTTGCCGGCGGCCCACACCTCGTCCCGGCGGGCGGGGTCCAGCGTGATGAGCATTTTGCAGATGGGGTAATCCACATACTTTGCCAGATCGTCCACGCCGGTCATGGGCAGCTTGCAGGTAAAGCACTCGCGCAGTGCCCACTTGTCGTCCGGGTGCTCGGTGACAACGCCCTCGCTTTATTATAGGTGATAATGGTCACGTTCTGTGCGACGGCAAAGGCGCACAGCTCGGGTACGTATTGGGCATCCAGCTGTTTTGGTACCAAAGTCTCGCCGGTGCGGCAGTCGATGATCTTGCCGCCGTTGTAAGAAAGGATGCAGCCGCCCTTTTTATCCAGTCCCAGCTCCTTTGCCAGCGGCTGGATGCCGGCGGTAGGCCGGCCGGACGCCAGAACGACGGTCACGCCCTTGGCAATGGCGGCGTCCAGCGCGGTGCGGGTGCGCGGGGTGACGAGCTTTTGGCTGTTGGTCAGGGTGCCGTCCAGATCCAGTGCCAGAACTTTGATCTCTGCCATATAAATACATTCTCCATCTATATAAAGGTAAAAAGCACTTACCCTCTTTTATTGTACAATGAAATGCCATCATCTTTCAACCCTTGCAGAGACGTTTGTGGAAAAAGTAGTGGCAGGCTTGACTGGCAGGATTTTACATCCCTTTTTCCGGCTTTTTACGCAGCCCTGCCGTGCGCACCGGTTTTACCAAAGCTTTGCGGCGGCATGGTTTTTCGCCGCAAGGCGGTGCGCTACAATAAAGGCGTTCCCACAAGAAAAAAAACGGGGCCTGAGGCAGGCCCGCAATGCCGGATTGAAAAAAGAGAGGATACGTTATGAAGAAAGAAAATAAGATCTCCCGCCGCAGCTTTCTGAAGTTTGGCGCAGCCGCTTCTGCCGCCGGCATGATGGCTGCTGCACCCGTTGCCGCGCACGCAGCACAGCCGGATGCGGATGCCGCAGCAGACGAAGAGACGGCCTGCTGGACCTGTTCAAGAAACCCAAGTACATCTTCCTGTTCATCGGCGACGGCATGGGCACTGCCCAGATCCAGTCTGCCCGCTTCTACAAGGGCACCGTGGACAACAACGGCGCTGTGACCGAGGCCGACCTGAGCTTCACCGGCTTCCCCACCGTGGGCAGCGTGACCACCTACGACAGCACTTCTTTCTGCCCCGACTCCGCTTCCACTGCCACCTCCATTGCTACCGGCCACAAGACCGAGAGCGGCGTCATCAACATGTGTCCCTGGACCCGCGATGTGCCCTATGAGACCATTGCCGAAAAGCTGCACGCCCAGAAGGGCTACAAGGTGGGCGTCATCTCCACCGTGAACATCGACCACGCCACCCCGCTGCCTTCTATGCCCACCAGAAAACCCGCAAGAACTACTACGAGATCGGCGTGAAGCTGGCAAATTCCGGCTTTGAGTACTTTGCCGGCGGCGAGTTCCAGAAGGTGAACGGCGACGGCACCGGCCCCAACAACCACGAGGTGGCTGCTCAGGCCGGATACAATGTGGTCACCACGCAGGCGGGTGCTGCGGCCCTGACCGCAGGCGCAGGCAAGACCCTGATCATTGCCGAAAATCTGGCCGACGGCAAGGCCATGAACTACGCCATGGATGCCGCCGCAGGCGAGTGGCAGCTGACCGACTACGTGAAAAAGGGCATCGAGCTGCTGGATAACCCCAAAGGGCTTCTTCCTCATGACCGAGAGCGGTAAGATCGACTGGGCCTGCCATGCAAACGATGCCGCTGCTTCCATCCATGATGTGCTGGAGATGAGCAACGCCGTGCAGGCTGCCGTGGAGTTTCACAACAAGCCCCCAACGAGACCCTGATCCTCGTCACTGCCGACCACGAGACCGGCGGTATGGCCATCGGCTACAAGACCACCAACTACGACACCTTCCTGACCGAACCTCACCCACCAGAAGATGTCCTACGCAAAGTTTGATTCCACCTATGTGCAGAACTACATCGCCAACAAGACCCCCTTTGAAGCTGCCATGCAGGATGTGAAGGCGTCTTCGGCCTGACCCTGCCCACCGACCCGGATGCCGCCAACGCCGGCAAGCTGCTGCTGACCGACTACGAGGTGCAGAACCTGCGCACCGCCTACGAGCGCACCCTGAAGGTCGGCTCTGCCAGCCAGAAGGACATGTCTCAGCAGGACTATGAGCTGTACGGTACCTATATCCCGTTCAGCATGGCAATCTGCCACACCATCAACCACAAGTCCGGCATGGATCATACCACCTACGCCCACACCGGTGCCATGGTGAACGTCTACGCCAACGGCGTGGTGTGCGGAGAAGTTCGGCGGCGTGTTTGACAACACCGAGATCTTCCACAAGCTGGCAGACCTGACCAAGGTCAAGTAAAGCTTCACCGGACTGATTTTCCATATTTTTCCCGGATAAATAAAACCTCCCTGCTCTGGAACCGCAGCGACTGCGGCCGGGCAGGGAGGTTTTGCGTTGATTATGCTGTTTGCCTTTGCGGCTCCGCCGGACAAACAGTGAAAAAACAAATCGGGAAAGTCCGCAGACTTTCCCGATTTGTAATTTAGAAAATGATTCCGCTGAATATGGCCAGAGCAAAGCGGAGGCCATTCAAAATTTAATTGTTGATCTCCGGGAAGCCCTCCAGCTTGCTGGTACAGTGGGGGCAGCGCACCGCCTTGATGGAGATCTCGCTCTGGCAGTCGGGGCACACCTTGGGGGGCTCTGCGGGAGCTTCTGGCTCAGCAGGCTTCTTGTGCAGGGCGTTGATGGTCTTGATGACCACGAACAGCACGAATGCTACGATGAGGAAGTTAATGATGGCATTGATGAAGGAACCAATGCCGATCATCACATCGCCCACATGGATGCCGACGTCTGAGAAATCAGCGTTGAAGAACAGGCCGATGGCGGGGTTGATGATGTCGTTCACCAGTGAGTTGACGATGGCGGTGAAGGCACCGCCGATGACAACGCCCACTGCCATGTCCAGCACATTGCCAGCACACCAAGCATCATGCTGACCGCAAGCAGCAGCGAGATCCATCGTTTGGCCTTCATACGAAAACCTCCTTTGTTGTTTGGTATCATACTCACATTTTACCGCAAAATAATCCTAGGGTCAATAACGGGATTCAAGCCGGGCGCATCACTCCCCGATATAGGTAAAGCGGGGCTGGGTAACGCCGTCCCGGGTCACGGTCTCCAGCCACATGGCGGCGGGGCGCACCCACAAGCCGCCGCCGCCGTACAGGGCGCGGTAGACCACCATATCCTCCTCGGTCTCGCTGTGACGTGCCACGCCCAGCACCTGATACTCGTTGCCTTTAAAGTGGCGGTAGCGCCCGGGGCGCACCGGATATTGCAGTTCCTTCATAACTGTTCCCTTCTCTTTCTGCAAAAAAGGGCTGCTGCGCCGGGCGGGTGCAGCAGCCCACAAACCTTATTTTATAAATATTACAGCGTGCTGTCCGTTCCATCGCCGGGGTCTGCTCGGCAGAGAGCATCAGGTGGTTGGCCGAGGTTTCCAGCTGGCTCTTGGCCTGCCGCAGGGCAGCCTTCCTCGGTCTCGTTCATCTTTTCGGGCTTATCCTTGCGCAGGCAGCGGCGCAGGTTGGCAAGGTCGGCCTTCACGCGGTTCTTTTCGTCCTTGTCCAGTTCTCTTTTTTGCACTTGGAAAGGGCTTCATCCACCTTATAGGCCAGCACCTCGGCCTGATTGTGCAGGTCCAGGCGCTCTTTCCGGCGGCTGTCCTCGGCCTCGTAGGCGGCGGCATCTGCCATGGCGCGCTGGATCTCGTTTTCCGAAAGGTTGGTGCTGCCGGTGATGGTGATGTTCTGCTCCCGCCCGGTGCCCAGGTCTTTCGCCGAGACCTTGACCACGCCGTTGACGTCGATATCAAAGGTGACCTCGATCTGGGGCTTGGACGAGAAGCTTGCCCGGATGCCGGTCAGCTTGAACTTGCCCAAGGGACTTATTGTCCCGCGCAAAATGGCGCTCGCCCTGCAGCACGTTGATCTCCACGCTGGTCTGCATGGGACGGGCCGTAGTAAAGATCTGGCTCTTGCGGGTAGGGATCATGCTGTTGCGGGTGATGAGGGGGGTGGCCACGCCGCCCAGCGTCTCGATGGACAAGGTCAGCGGGGTCACGTCCATCAGCACCAGTCCCTGCGCCGCCGCGCCGGTGGCACCCGCCAGCTTGCCGCCGCCCTGCAGCAGTGCACCCTGCACCGCTGCACCCATGGCAACGCACTCATCCGGGTTGAGGCTGTGGCTGGGCTCCTTGCCCAGCAGCTCTTTCACCTGCCGCTCCACGGCGGGCATCCGGGTGCTGCCGCCCACCAGCAGCACTTTGCCCAGCTGGCTGGCGGAGATGCCGGCGTCCCGCAGGGCGTTCTGCACCGGCTGGACGGTGCGGGAGAGCAGGTCTCCCGTCATCATCTCAAACTGAGGCCGGGTGATAGAGAGGTCCAGATGATGGGGCCCGTCCTTGCCCACCGCGATGAACGGCAGGTTGAGCTGGCCGCCGGGGCGCTGGAAAGCTCTTTTTGGCCTTTTCGGCCTCTTCTTTCAACCGGCCCATGGCGGCAGGGTCCCGGGTCAGGTCGATGCGGTCGGATTTCTTGAACTCGGCCACGGCGTATTCCACAATGCGCTCGTCAAAGTCGTCGCCGCCCAGGTGGGTGTCGCCGCCGGTGGCCAGCACCGTGAACGTGCCGTCTTCAATCTCAATGATGGAGACGTCAAATGTGCCGCCGCCCAGGTCGTAGACCAGGATCTTCTGGGGCGCTTCGTTGTCAAGGCCGTAGGCCACAGCGGCGGCGGTAGGCTCATTGATGATGCGCAGGACGTTCAGGCCCGCGATGCGGCCCGCATCCTGGGTGGCCTTGCGCTGGCTGTCGTCAAAGTAGGCAGGCACCGTGATGACGGCTTCCGTCACCGGCTCGCCCAGATAGCTCTCGGCGTCCCGGCGGATCTTGGTCAGGATCATGGCGCTGATCTCCTGCGGAGTCAGGTCCTTGCCGTCGATGTGCACCCGGTAATCGGAGCCCATGTGGCGCTTGATGCTGGAGATGGTGCGCCCGGAGTTGGTGGCGATCTGGCGCTTGGCCGCGCCGCCCACCAGCCGCTCGCCATCCTTGGTAAAGGCTACCACGCTGGGAGTGGGTCCGCTCGCCCTCCGCGTTGGCAATGACAACGGGCTTGCCGCCCTCGACCACTGCCACACAGGAGTTGGTGGTACCCAGGTCAATTCCGATCACTTTGCTCATTTTCGTCGTCCTCTCTGCTTTTGCAGCGCGTGTGAATTTTTCCATGTTTATCTTACCGGTTCCGTATGACAATTTCTTAGAGCAAATGTAAAGAAACTGTGTTTACCGCTTTTCGTCGCCCAACAGCCTGCGGATGGCGTCTTCCGTCTCCTGCAGCCACTGCTCCGCGGCGGGGTCTCCCTCGCCCAGCTGAATTTTGAACCCCTGCTTTGCCTCGGCCATCTCGGCCAGCGCGCCCGGGGCCGGGAGAGGTACTGTGTCTCGTATTGGGCCATCCGGAGCCGCACCTGCGGCATGTAGGCGATATCCGGCGTGGGGCGGGCCGCCGTCTGCGCCTGACGGTAATACCGGAGCGCCGCCCCCGGCCCCTTGCCAGAGGCCATGCAGTCGTCGCCCAGGGCGATCATGGCCAGCACGTCCCCGGCCTCGGCGGCCTTTTTTCCACATCCGGCGGGCCTGCACCGCACTGCGGCGGACGCCCTTGCCCTCATACAGCAGCTCTCCCAGCATGGAAAGTGCTTCGGCTCGGCCCTGTTCGGCTGCCTGCTCGTAGTAGTGGAGCGCGTCGGCCCACTGCCCGGCCAGAGCAGCCTGGCTGCCCTTTGTGCAGCTCTTCCTCGCCGGGCTCATCGGTGTCCCGGCTGGCGTGGAGCAGGCCGTTGAGCAGGCTGGCTGGCATCCAGCGTGGCCGAGGTCGTCCACGGGTCCAGCACGATCCCGTCCATCTCCTTGCTGTCCAGCACTTTCTGCATGGCGTCCACCAGCAGCAGCTCCACCATGGGACGGGCCGCCGTGCCTCGGTCGGCCTCCGCCGTTTTCACGGAGGTGAAGATGGGCAGTAGTTTTTGCCTTTCTGGGTGCGCAGGGTCCACAGGGGCAGGTCCCGCGCTTTTCCGCCGGGACCGGGTGTTCTGCCCAGGAGGCGCTCCCTTTCTCTGAGTCCGGTGCGGCCTGCAGCGGCACCAGAACCCGGGTATCCAGCTCCAGCGCGTAATTCAGCGCGTTCATCAGTGTCCAGAAGCTCTCCTCGTTCTGGGCTTTATACAGTGCCGTCACCGCCTGTTCCACAGCCGGGCAGCCTGTGCCCAGCGGGCCATACTCCGGCGCGCCATGCTGCCGGGCCGCACTGCCCGCCGGGCGGAACCGCAGCCGCGCCCCGTTTTCGTTTGCCATTGCTCTCACCGTTCTTCCCAAATAAAATCATTTTATAGTATAGCAGGGGTTTATTTGCAAATCCATAGCTGCGGCAATTTTATAATATGCGCGTTATAATAAGGAATGTTTCCTCCAAAATCTCATCCAAAAGGAGCGTATCGCCTTGAACAAAATGCTAAACTATCTGAAGGGCTACAAGCGCGAATGCGTGCTTGCGCCGCTGTTCAAGATGCTGGAAGCCTCCTTTGACCTGTTTGTCCCGCTGGTTATGGCAGACATCGTCAATGTGGGCATTGCAGCGCACGACTTCCATTATATCCTTATGCGGTGCGGTATTTTGCTGCTGCTGGCCATCATCGGCCTCGCCTGCAGCCTTACCGCCCAGTACTTCTCGGCCAAGGCCGGCGGTGGGCTACTCCACCGCGCTGCGGCACGCCCTGTTTGCCCATATCCAGAGCCTGAGCTTTTCAGAGATGGACACGCTGGGCACCAGCACCCTCATTACCCGGATGACCAGCGACATGAATCAGGTGCAGAACGGCCTGAACCTCTTCCTCCGCCTGTTCCTCCGCAGCCCGTTTGTGGTGTTTGGTGCCATGATCATGGCCTTTACGGTCAACGCCCGGGCGGCAATGATCTTTGTAGTCACCATCCCGCTGCTCAGCGTGGTGGTGTTCGGCGTGATGGTAGTCACCCGGCCGCTGTACAAGACCGTGCAGACCCGGCTGGACCGGGTGCTGGGCCTGACCCGCGAGAACCTGACGGGCGCGCGCGTGGTGCGCGCCTTTGATAAGGAGCAGAGCGAGATGAACCGCTTTGAGGACGCCAACGCCCTGCTGACCGGGATGCAGCTGCATGTCGGCCACCTTTCCGCGCTGATGAACCCGCTGACCTATGTCATCATCAACCTGGCCATCGTGGCGCTGCTGTATGTGGGCAGTGTGCAGATCCATGTGGGGGGCATGGCCTCCGGCGACGTCATCGCACTGGTGAACTACATGAACCAGATCCTTGTGGAGCTTGTCAAACTGGCCAACCTCATCGTGCAGGTGAGCAAGGCACTGGCCTGTGCGGGCCGTGTGCAGGCCGTGCTGGACACCAAGCCCGGGATGCAGTTCCCGCAAGAGGTACCTGGGTGAGGTGCCCGCCGAGAAGACCAGCGACGCCGTCCGGTTCGACCATGTGGGCCTGACCTATGCGGGGGCAGGCGCACCCAGCCTGACCGACATCAGCTTTCACGGCCAAAAGGGCCAGACCATCGGCGTCATCGGCGGCACCGGCAGCGGCAAATCCAGCCTTGTAAACCTGATCCCCGCTTTTACGATGCCACCGAGGGCAGCGTAGAGATCTTTGGCCGACCGGTGCAGAATTACCCCCGCGAGGACGCTGCGCGGCAAGGTGAGCGTGGTCATGCAGAAGGCACAGCTCTTCGGCGGCACCATCCGCTCCAACCTTTTGTGGGGCAACAAGGACGCCACCGATGCCGACCTGTGGGCGGCGCTGGAAACGGCGCAGGCAGCGGAGTGCGTGCACTCGAAGCCCCTTGGGCTGGACGAGCCCGTGGAGCAGGGCGGACGCAACCTTTCCGGCGGACAGAAGCAGCGCCTGACCATCGCCCGCGCCCTGGTCAGCAGGCCGGAGATCCTCATTCTGGACGACAGCGCCAGCGCACTGGACTACGCCACGGACGCCGCCCTGCGCAAGGCACTGGCCGCCTGCCCGGCAGCATGACCGTCTTCATCGTCAGCCAGCGCGCCGCCAGCCTGCAGCACGCTGACCAGATTCTGGTGCTGGATGACGGCCATCTGGTGGGCCATCGGCACTCATAGCGCCCTGCGCCAGCTGCCCCGTGTACGAGGAGATCTACGAGAGCCAGTTCAAGAAAGGAGATGCGCGGCAATGAGTGCAAAAGCAAAAACAGGCTGACTCCGCAGCAGCGCAAGGCCACGCCCTGACCCGTGTTCTGGGTAAGATCAGACCTTATTCCCTGTTTGTGGTGTGCAGCCTTGTGGTGGCTGCCGTGAGCGTGGCCGCACAGCTGTATATCCCCATCCTGTGCGGCAACGCCATCGACCTGATGCTGGGCAGGGCACCGTGGATTTTGCCGCCGTCCTGCGCAACATCGTCGTGGAGATCTGCTCGTGGTGGCCGTGGCCGCCGCCCTTGCACAGTGGCTGCTCAGCGTGTGCAACAACCGCATGACGTTCCTTGTCAGCCGCAACCTCCGCAACGAAGCCCTGCGCAAACTTCAGACCCTGCCGCTGTCCTATCTGGACAGCCACCCCTCCGGCGATATCGTGAGCCGCATGGTGGCGGATGTGGACACCTTTGCCGACGGCCTGCTGATGGGCTTTACTCAGCTGTTCTCGGGCGTGCTGACCATCCTCGGCACCCTGCTGTTCATGCTGCTTGCAGAACATACCCATCACGCTGGTGGTGGTCTGTGTCACCCCCTTGAGCCTCGTCGTGGCCAGCTTTCCTCGCCAAGCGCAGCTATGGTACTTCCAGAGCCAGAGCACCGTCCGCGGCAAACAGACCGCGCTGGTCAACGAGATGATCGAAGGCCAGAAGGTGGTGCAGGCCTTTGGCCATGAAGCCGAGAGCCTGAAAGCCTTTGATGAGGTGAATGGTCGTCTGCAGGACGTGAGCCTCAAGGCCATCTTCTTTTCCAGCCTGACCAACCCCGCCACCCGCTTTGTGAACAACATCGTCTATGCCGGCGTGGGTCTTGTGGGTGCGCTGTACGCCGTGGCGGCGGCATCACCATCGGCCAGCTGAGCATCTTCCTCAGCTACGCCAACCAGTACACCAAGCCCTTCAACGAAATCTCCGGTGTAGTCACCGAGCTTCAGAATGCCCTGGCTTGCGCCGCCCGTGTGTTCGAGCTGCTGGATGCAGACGACCAGATCCCCGAGGCCGAAAACGCCGCCGCGTTGCAGCCGGACGGCCATGTGCAGTTCAGGATGTTTCCTTCCGCTATCTGCCCGACCGTCCGCTCATCGAGGGGCTCTCGCTGGATGTGCAGCCCGGCCAGCGCATCGCCATCGTCGGTCCCACCGGCTGCGGCAAGACCACCCTCATCAATCTGCTCATGCGGTTCTATGATGTCAACGGCGGCTCCATCAAAGTCTCCGGCACCGACATCCGGGACGTGACCCCGCGCTCCCTGCGCGGCAGCTACGGCATGGTGCTGCAGGACACCTGGCTGCGGGCCGGTACCGTGCGGGAGAACATCGCCTACGGCAAGCCGGACGCCACCCTTGAAGAGATCGTAGCAGCAGCCAAAGCCGCCCATGCAGACAGCTTCATCCGCCGCCTGCCGGAGGGCTATAACACGTCATCGCCGAGGACGGCGGCAACATCAGTCAGGGCCAGAAGCAGCTGCTGTGCATCGCCCGCGTGATGCTCTGCCTGCCGCCGATGCTGATTTTGGACGAGGCCACCTCCTCCATCGATACCCGCACCGAGGTGCGCATCCAGGCCGCCTTTGCCCGGATGATGTGAAGGACGGCCACATCGTGGAGCAGGGCAATCACGACGAGCTGCTGGCTGCAGGGCGGCTTCTACGCCAACCCTGTACAACAGCCAGTTCGACGGTTGACAGCGTTGGTCAACAGCTCTTCCTCGTCTGCTGGGGCGTCAGGGGGCCGCTTGTTCGGCCTGTACCGCTGCTTCCAGCTCGGCGGCGCTGGCCGAAAAGACCACCCGGCAGTCGCCCGGTTCAGCCATTCCAAAATGTTCCAGTTTCATCGCAGACCCCTCCTTACCGCACGAAAAGCCCGCCATCAGAAGCAGCAGCACGACGGCCAGCACGAAGTAAAGCACCTCGGCACCCAGCACCGCGCGGTCGCCCTCGACGTACATCTTTTCGAGGTTCTCCGGGTCATAGTATAAGGTAACGTCTGCCCCGGTGTCGAAGCCCTTGCCTTTGGCGGCTTTGGGGTAATGCAGCCGGTGGCTGCCGCCTGCCGTCTCAAACTCCAGCACATAGGCCGCCGTCCCGGCCCTGCACCGTCCCGGCGACGCGGGCGGTGACCTTTTCGCCCTTTGGTGCAGAGTTTCCGCCGCGGGCCACACTGCGCAGCCCCATGCCTATGCGGATATGGCGGAATTGGCAGACGCGTTAGATTCAGGTTCTAATAGGGGCAACTCGGTGGAGGTCCAAGTCCTCTTATATGCTTTCCGCCCCTGCACTTGCGGCTGGTGGTTTGTTGATGGCTTACAAGTGCCTGTCGTTATGCGATTTCTTTATCGTTCAGCATTTCTTCAAACTGTGCCATATACGCTTTGTGCTGCTTGAGGATTTTTAGCGTTTCAGTTTTGGCGTAGGAATCGTCCGGCAGCTTAGGCAAGTATCTCATCAAAAATCAAAGTCCTGCTGAATCCGCCGGACGGCGACTTCCAGCGCAGAGTAGTTGATTCCAGAGTAGTGTGAGTAGCTCGCGCCGCCCCAGCTGATTCTTGCAGATCCATGCGAGGACTTCTTCTCTGCTTTCAAACGGAGCGGCATGGTGGAGAAAGAAATTTCGGGATGCTTCTGAACGATTTCATAACGATTGTGGCCGTCAACAAGGGTATTACCCCAGACAATCAAAGGAGGAATCTGGGACTGGAACTCCGGATCGATTTTCAGATTGATCATACGCACACTCCTTTATCTCTCCTGCTGCGTCTGTTCTTCCTCCCGGAAAAAGGACGCAACATTCTGCTTTGCGGTTTTCAGTTTGAGCAGTTCCTCTTTAGATTCCTTGTACTGCTCGTAGAACTTTGCCTTTTCGGAAGCAAGAGCGCAGTATTCCGCTTCCAGCTTGTTCGGACTTGGCAGTTTAGTGATGTTGTTTGCCTTGAGATAGGCTGCTGCCGCCCGGTACGCTGTCAGCTCTGCACGATGCTGTTCCTCAAAGGCTGCGGGTCGTTTGGCAGTCTTTAACTGCTGTGCAACATTCTTGGTGCTGGTGTAGGCTGCGATGTGATAGCGCAGCTCTTTGCTGAATTTCATGCGACCTTCGAGGTCTTTCACCACTGCCAGTGCGTCGTGGTACTTGGTTTCCAGTTCGGCGATGCGCTGGTTCAGGGCGTCCTCGTTGAGCAAATCTTTTTTCCTGCAAGAGGATCAGAGTTTGTGCCATGGCTTTGAGGTTGTACTTCTTTGCCCAACGCTCATAGCCTGTGCCCTTGCCCGCGGCCAGCTTTGCCTGAATGTCGATCAGTTTCCCGATGGTATCTTGCTTGAACTGCGCCTTGGGCTTGCGTTCGGCGTTTGCCTGCAACGTAGCAAGCACTGCCGCCTTATCGAACTTGTCACCGAGATGTTTCGCTCGGATAAACTTCGTTCTGCCGGAAGGCAAATAACTGAGTCGTCCACGGCTTTCCTTGACGGCAATGCCGTACTGCTGCAAGAGCCTGTCGGAAAAATCTTCAAAGCTGGTAGCACGGTACAACACCGAAGAAATCTGTTTCCGCAAAGTCTCCTTTGCGGTTTCAAACTCCGTTTGTGTAGGCTGCTGTCCGGCGGCAAGCAGGGCAGCGTTTTCACGGTCGAGTTTCATTTGACTGCGCCGTTTCATCCAGTATTCACGCTCGCTCACACGCTTTTTCGAGCTGAGCAGGTCGATCTGGTACAGCTTGGCATCCTGACACATTTCCATGACTGCGACACGCAGGTGCCGCATGGTCTGGGCTGTGCTGGAATGCTTCATGCCCTCACGCCAGTCACGGGGCTTTTGCATATAGGGCTTGCGCTCCACTTCTCGTGTCCGGACGCTGCCGATCACGATGTGGACATGGATGTTTCCCGAATGGTTGTGCCCATCGGGGTGGGTGCAGACGATGGCAGGATGAGCGGGGAAGTTTTCTTCGCAGAATTTCAGGCCAAGAGCCTGTGCCTTTTCCATGGTCAAGCCATTGTCGGCTGCATCGCGTGGGTCAAAGCTGATGACATACTGATGGCTCTTGATATCATCGCGTTGGGTGTTCTTGCTATACTTGCGGTTTGCCAGCAGACAGGCTGTTGCAAACGAGAAATCGCCACACTCAGGGTGTCGAGCAGGTACGAATCCCGCAGCTTCGGCTTGCCCTGTTCATCCAGAATTTTGCTTTCCGGTGAACGCATCGTGCTGGTAAACGAGGTACGCTTCGATGGCGGTGTAGTCCGAGTTCTTAGAGCTGATATGCTTGAGCGTTGCCATACAGTTCACCCAGAACTTTCTCGGCGTTGAGCCGAAATGCGGTCAGGTCTGCAAGTTCGTCAAGGAGTTTCGCCCGGATCTGTTCGGTGTCTGCACCGCCGGAATTGAAGTGCCGTGCAAGTTGGTTGAGGTTGCCGCCCACCCTGCTGCACTGGGCAAGCAGAGTGGAAACAGCGGTCAGGGTTTCTTCTCCGCCGCCGGCAACGACAACGTTGCGCTCGATCTTGACGTTGTGGAGCTATGTAAGCACGACACGCCGTTCTTTCGCACCGCAAAGGTGCGAATATGAGCAGGGTTTGGGGCAGGCACGCCCCAACAAGATCACATCAAAACTCGCAAGAGTTGCAGATGTGAAGTCCCGGTGGAGCACAACATTTTCAAGAATTGAAAATTTGTGGCCACGGGACGGTTCTTGCTCTCCACCGCTGCGCTCAAAACGCATTTCCGAAAGTTGTTTCCGAATTGTTAAGACGCAAAAATAAGTAGAGAGTTCCACTGCTCGTGTATGTTGATCGCCGTTTGCTCCGAACGAAGTTCCTGCCCCTGTTTTGCAGCGGCGTTGGCCGAAAAGCCGGTATCACGCTCGGACGGCTCATGAAATTCTCAAGGTACGGCTTCCCCAAAAAGAAAATACCGCCCACGCAGTACAGGCGAAGGATTTTGTCGGGTGAAACAGACGGCAAAATGATTGGGTGTGTTGCGGGGCGGTAAATCTTCGCAGGAAATAAAACCGCACAGAATCGTTTCTTTACAGAAATCGCTGTGGATTTGTTGGGAATGATAACATAAGTATTGATGTGTGTCAACACTTCAGGATAATGAATACATCAGATGAATGAAACACACAAAGTACAAGCAAAAGCAAAGCAATGTTTTAGGAGAATGTTTTAATTTTTCGCAGTTCAGGCGGACTTGGACGGTAAACACACCGTCTTTCTTTTTTCGTATAGAAGTCACCATGGTTCTCCTGAACGATACGATTTATATTTTTTAGTCCGTAACCGTGATACTCTCCGATGCGGATTCCGCGAGAAGTATCACTGTATGGGTTTTCCAGCCGATAGAAGAGGCTTCGATACTGCTTGCGCAGCTGTAGATGAATGATTCTCTGTTCCGCTGGCAGGTCGCAACAGGCTTCGATGGCATTGTCAAATGTGTTTCCGAGGATGATGCTCAAAGACAACGATGAGATCGTCAAAACTTCAGGAATCGTCACATCCAGTTTGACGTTGATGTTATTCCTTTCCGCAATTCGTAAGTAATAATTCAAAAGAGCATCAACAACAGGATTTCCGACCGCAGAAATATTTGTGGAACGCTCGAAAACATCCGTGGCAGCCTGCGCAATCTTGTGAAGTTCTTCGGTATCACCGTGTTCTGCAACTGCCTGCATCGCCAGGATGTATTTCTTCACATCATGCCGCAGAGAACGGACTTCTTCCTGGCGTTCTTTGAGCTGCTGGTAGTATTCCATTTGAAGATTGTACTGCTGTTCGTTGAACTTAACTTTGAATTTTTCCAGTTCATTTTCCCGGAGAGCTTCCACATAGAACACGATCAGGATGTTTATAAGGAGAAGCACCGCCATAAGACCGACCATATAATCCGGGAAATACTCATCCGCAGCATGATACTGTGCCACATAACAGACAGCAATACTTGCGATTTGAATCGCAATGATCGGCAGCAGCCATAGGATACGCAGAGCATTTCCTTTTCGGCTGAAAAAATGTGAGATCAGGACTACGAGTGGAATTTGAATCAGGTTTGAAAAAACAACATAGACCAACCGTGCTGCCCCAGCCTGCATTAGAATGTCGGTATCCGGGATACGCAGCCCAATCAGAAGCATTGCAAGCACTTCCACCAAAGCAATCAGTGTGAAGAAAGCTCCGCTTGCAAAAACCGCCTGCCACGGTCGAACCTCATAGAACAGCAATGCAAGGAAAAATCCGCCAACTAAAAGATAGATCGTGCGCTGCGTCACCCAATCCGGGAATAAACTCAAAGCACACTGCCCAGCAATCAAGAGTGCAACATAGGCATAGAACCACCTTGAGACGGGCTCCTTTTTGGGAAACAGCCGACCGATAAAAAGCAGCAACAGGGCAATGTTGGCAAAGCTCCCTGCAAACTCAACGAAATAATAAAGCATCATCTTCCCAAATAAGCGTTGAAGATCTGATTGAACTCCTGACGCTTCCTCCTGCTGATCGGCAGCTGATGTCCGCTGGAAAGAAAAACAGCGGTTCCCGTAGCGTAAACAATGTGTTCCATGTTGACGAGATAACTTTTGTGTGGTGACACAAAGCACCGTTTGGGAAGCTGCTCCAAGGCTTCAGGAATGCTCATTCGCAATGTAAGGTCTTGCTCCTTGCAGTGAATCAGAACTTTATGTCCGTGGCTTTCCAGAAAGTAAATGTCCGATGTTTCCAAGGACATGGTAACACCATCGTATTCGATCGTGAAATGTTTGGAGTTCAGTTCCTGAAGGACGGCATCCATTGCCGCAGCGAACAGCGTCTGATCCAAAGGTTTGACAAGGTAGCGGAATGCAATGCCATATCCCTGCACAGCGTACTCATGCCGCTTCGTGACAAATACCACCAAAGGATGCTTCTCCATCTGAATCAAAGACTGCGCCAGCTGAAAACCGTTGGATGGCATCTCGATATCGAGAAGAAGCAGATCAAAGGATTTCTTCTGCATTTGCAATTCGCTCAGAAGTTCGTTTCCATCCATGTAAGTTTCAATGTCAAAGCAGCCTTGCACATCGTACTGCTGGACGCTTTGAACAATGCCATCAAGGTCTGATTTCTCATCATCGCAGACTGCAACGTGGTACTTCAGCATTTCGACAACCTCCACAAAATAATGTCCTGCTACTATTATAGACTGTGCAAAGGCTCCTTACAAGTAGCCTGACCTACCACTTTGTCACCAGAACGACCAGTTTTGCCAAACCTCTTGATTTTGCTGAAATTTATGATACAGTGAAGCAAAAATCAGAAGATAAGGTGGCGCAACTGCAATGTGGGAACGCACGCTGTCTCAAAAATCAGTCCGTCTTTTCTGCGAGCAAAAAGTGATAGATGAAGCAAAGGCGGATGCGTATGTCTATGGGTACGAGTTGCTCATATCATCTGTTGTGAGCGTTCTGCTTGTTGTTTTAATCGCTGTTGTGTGTGGTGATGTGCGGTACGCACTTTCATTTTTGATTGGGTTTATCCCACAGCGAATCTACATTGGCGGATACCATGCAACATCGCACACCAGATGCTATTTGGCATTCTCCGGACTGGCACTTATCTGCATTTTGCTAAGTAAGGCAATCGCAGCAAATCACCTTTTCCGTATCCTGACAACAGTAGCTCTTTTGGGCATCTCTATCTTTCTCTCACCTATCGAAGCAAAGAATAAGCCTTTAAGTGAAAAGAAGCGGTCAAGTTACAAGATGGTCGCATCTGTTCTTTCGTCAATAGATTTCCTGCTTGCCATTTTTAATGTGCTTCCGTATACACGTCATGTAGTTTGCTACTATCTCTCCAAATGGGTATTGATTGTATTCTCAACAATTCCTTTGGTTCAACAAAAATTTAATGCCAACTTTTGTAGATAGGGAGGTGATAACATGAAAAAAAACAAATGGGTGCTGCTTCTTATCGCTTTTGTTGCATTTTTGGTATTGGTTTATTTTATTGGTGCTTGCCTTAATGCAACGGCAGAGGCATTGACAATTATTTCGCTCTGCATCGGCATACTGGTCATTTATTTAGTCGTAAAAGCAATCAAATCAAAATAAGGAAAGGAAAATGTGATCATGAGTACAAGAAAATTCATCAAAAAACTTACGGCGAGTCTGCTTTTTATTGCGGTTGTAATGTCGTTTGGCGTTCAGTCTGCCTTCGCTGAATCGAATTCACCGAAAGCTACCGTTAAGAACAATGTTGTTACTTTTAGCAATCTCGATCAACTGAAGGCAAACGAGAAGCTCGCAATTGCGGTAGTTGACAGTAATGGTGATCCAGCAACTATTACTATCGAGTCAGTGGACAATTCAATTTCTCGTGTAGCGAAATCGTCGAATTCTTGGAAGGTTTCGTATAAGGGAGTGGTGATTCATGCATATTTTTATATGACAGTGACGAATAACAAAGTCACAAATGCATGGGACTATTCGATTACAACTTTGGGTTCCACATATAGTGATGCAAGTTTGACGTATAACTCCAGTTCGGCAAAACTCACCTTTACCAGTAACGCTTATAATGGTATTGCTTCTCATACTTGCTGGCTGAAGGGAACTCCTCGCGGAACAAACAATGAAGTCGATGTAACGTATTCTATGTAATGTGGAGGACAATATGAAACAGAATTCACAAAAACTGATTTTTTTCCTGAGTAAAATTACATGTGCTTTTGCAATGGCGATTGCAGTCTTAAGTGTGAATAGCACCTGCTGCTTTACAGCGTATCAGCCGGATGTCCCTGAATCGCTTGATCGCAACTAAACTCATATGATAGACATTATATCAAAAACGATGTGAGGTGATAGAATATGAAAGATGTATCTCGAAGAGAATTCTTGAAAACTTTATGTTTAGGCATAACAGTAGCCGCTTTACAAAATTTGCCAATGACAACGGCTTTTGCAGACAGTGCAATCAGTAAAACAAAAATTATTTCTAAAAGCGACCGTGAAAATTTGGTGGCTACTGTTGCAAGAACTGTGCAAGTGTCCTACAAAATAGATAAAAATACGATCATTGAAGTAACTCGCTTTACTGATATTGATGGACAAAATGTTACCTTGAACCGGAGCGTTAAAGAAGATGGTACAGGTGAACTTGTCTATACGAAAGCCCAAAAACGAAAAAAAGCAAATTGACCAATCAAAGCTATGATGTCTTTTGAAATTAGCAACTTCAAAATCTATGCCTCAAACAAGGGGAGCCACTGTTGGAAGTGATGTTACAGGATCACAGTATAAGCATATATTTGTATCAAATCTCAGCTATACAATTGACAATACGGCGATTGCGCAAATTGAGATTGGTGGAGTTGAAACTGCAGCAAGCCTTTTAATTACTGGGTTGCACTTGCCGGGAAGCACTGCTGTTACGGTTGGATCCTTTTTGGTTAGTGTGGTTCTAGCTACTTCTCCATCGAAAGTTGTTATAAATCAATCGCTGTATGAAGTCCATTTCGCATATGATAATAGCTACTATACCCATTGCTATCATGATATTTTGTATTCGTATGATTCCGGTGGACACCTTATGGATACTACAAAATCGTACCATCAAGCTGTGGGAGGCTAAGAATGAAAAAAGGCAAAAGCAACTTTTTTCTTATTGCTCCTTTTGCCCTTTGGGGCTGCATTTCAGTATGGACTAGTAATCTTGTCCGATTGACAGATAAAAGCGCAGTACCTTATGCTTGGGCTTCTTTGTTTTTTTCTCATATGGAATCGTAGCAGTGCATTATATCCAAGTGGCAGTATCCTCCAAAGGCTGTAACAATGCCGAAAACGAAAAAATTGCATGGGTTCAGCTTGGGCTTTCAACTTTGTTCTTGATAGTAGCTGTTGTTCTAGCTATTCAATGAAGGAAAGCAACGTAATCACCCAAAGCAGTGTAAGGTCACAATATTTTCTATTCCAACAGTATTCTAGTAGTTTCAGCATTTGTATGGTTCACATTTATTTGCCGAGGAGTATACACCTGAAGGGGAAAATTTAATGAAGGTGATTCCAATGGAGCTTTAGTGTATTGAGTGAAGAAAAAAAATAAATTAGGAGGCAGTATACTATGACTAACAAAATCAAACGGCTGATTTCCATTCTATTGGTCACGGTTTTATTTCTCCTGACCATTCAGCCAGCATTTGCAACTGGAAATAAGAGAAAGATCGATGATTATTCGATAGAAGAACTTCTCAATCTTTCTGTGCAAGAACAAGAGAATCTCGGATTTTATGTTTTGGCCGAGGTTCCAATGCGCGTTCCTGTTTCTAATACAGACGGCTCAAGAGTTGTATCGTATATTGATGGAACATGGAGAGTTCTTTATACAAAGGCCAATGGATTGGGCTTTTATATGAGTGGAACTACCGTCGGTATTGGCCCGGATTTAATAAAAATGTTTCAGGAACGGATTACTACACGAGCTATTCCGATAACATCGAACGAAGCTGCCCATTTTCAACGACAGCACTAGTTCCAGAACAAAGTATATATAATACAACCTATACATATGACTTCTATGATGTTGGAACTTATCTTGATTGCAGCGTTGGGTGTTATTTTGGAGTGGTTGGCTCAAGCAAACCAATCTATTGGAGTGCAACTACACAAGTTACCATCCCGAAATTATGATTTTGACCAGCTATGGATGAAATTGTTTTTGAACCCAGTGATGTCAATATGTTAGCAGCTTTAGGCATCGTCGAAAGTGTAAAGTTGTTTCCGTTTATGTTATCAATGGGAGAACTTCAATATGCTTGCGATTCAGAATATCGTTGCAAACAATTCGTGAATTGCCTTTCAGAATATTATCCTGACAGCCAAATTGAAGCTAGACAACTGTGGTCGAAATATCATGGTACAGCGAATGCGGTTCAATGTGATATGATAAATCATAAGCCACTGCGTGTTTGGGTCAGGAGTTCTGCCGATTGTTGGTGCGGCATTTATTATATTTGTTACTATGCAGCAAAGTATGGTACAAATAGAATTTTGCTTGCATCCAGAGAAGGTCTGAAAGAATTTATGGAAGGAAAACCGATAAGATCTCACAAAAGTATTTGACGGAAGAAACTATTACTGAGTATGCCAAAAGATGGGGAAAGCTATTAAACGAAAACACCTCCATGCGTATTTGGCATGCGAACGATGTTAAAAGCGTTAACATAGATTATTTCGACCAGAGAATTATTAGTTTAGTATCGAGAATTCCTATTTCGGTTGGTGAACTTACCGCAGACGTATTAAAAGCGATTTCTGCTCCGGTAAGTGACTGGTATGTCATGAAACGCATAGAAGCACTTTTGAAAAAAGGGTGTTCTTCAAGTCGTTATTCCAAACAAAATCTTTTATAATACCATCGTCCAGCTAAACGAAGAATAAAGGAATCCGAGCAAGTCGGCCCAACAGTCACCTCATTTCAACGAGAGGGGTGGCTGTTGGGTCAATTGTTCAAAAAGAAAAACTGAAGATAATAAAAAGTCTTGATTTCTCCATCAAAACATGGTATATACATTATACGAAACAGTGCTTTGAAAGAACGCTCCACCGTTCAATGACGTGTAAAGAGAGGTGCTTGCCATGACCGCTGTGATCTACGCCCGCTATTCCAGTGATAACCAGCGCGAAGAATCCATCGAAGGCCAGATTCGTGAATGCACGGCCTATGCCGAAAAGAATGACATCACTATCGTCAAGCACTACATTGACCGCGCCATCTCTGCCAAGACGGATAATCGCCCTCAATTCCAACAGATGATAAAGGACAGCGACAAGAAGCTGTTTGATATTGTTCTGGTCTGGAAACTTGACCGCTTTGCCCGGAATCGCTACGACAGTGCCCGGTATAAGACCCAGCTGAAGAAGAACGGTGTCAAGCTCATGTCGGCTACGGAGATCATCTCCGAGGGGCCAGAGGGTATCATTCTGGAATCGGTTCTGGAGGGCTATGCAGAATACTACTCTGCCGACCTTGCCGAAAAAGGTTGTCCGTGGACAGACAGAGAACATCCTGAAAGGCCGCTGCAACGGTGGTCGTGGAACGTTTGGATATACGCTGGATTCCGAGCGGAAATTTCACATCGACCCGCTTGCCTCCCCTTTCGTGCTGGAATCGTTCAAGAAGTATCGGGACGGCCTTACGATGAAAGAAATTCGGGACTGGCTGAATGAAAACGGCATCAAGAACCCGGTCGGAGGCGAATTTACTTACAACAGCGTGGAGCACATGCTCAAAAACCGGCGTTATATCGGAGAACTGAAATTCCGGGATGTGGTCGTGCCGGATGCGATTCCGCCCATCGTGCCGCTGGAACTGTTCGATGATGTGCAGGAAAAGATTGCCAAAAACAAGAAAGCCCCTGCCCGAAGAAAGGCAGAGGACGATTACCTGCTGACAAACCAAGCTGCACTGTGGTTGCTGCGGTGCGCTGATGTTTGGCGAAAGCGGCACAAGCCGGACGGGAGAAGTCCACCGCTACTATAAATGTGCCACGGCCAAAAAAGAAGAAGGGCTGCAAGAAGAAAACTGTCCGCAAACAGTGGCTGGAAGATCTGGTGGTGAACCAGACCATGCAGCTTGTCCGGGACGATGCCGCCATGGAATCCATTATGGCGGAAAGGGGGCTTTTGCCGATGCGCAGATCAAAACTACGCCGCGCTGGCAGCATTGCGGCAACTTATCTTCTGGTGGCCGCGCTGGCAGTGCTGGGCTGGCTGTGGCACAGCCTGCCTGCTGAAATTTTGCTGGAACCCGGCCAGACCCTTACCCTGCCCCGTTTTGCCTATGTGCAGCCGCTGCGCACCGCTGGCTCCCGCAACGCGGCCAGCACGCAGGCTGCGGGCAGCTATCAGGCCACTTTGTCCATTGGCGGGTGGCTGCCCGTCAAGACTGTGCGCGCTCTGGTGGAAACACGTCCGGTGGTAACCGTGTGCGGTACGCCTTTCGGCGTTAAGATGTTCTCGAGGGTGCGCTCATTGTGGGCTTTTCCGACCTGAACACCCCGGACGGCACCGCAAACCCCGCCAAGAAGGCCGGGCTGCGGCTGGGCGACCGGGTGGTGCGCATGGACGACACCCTGACCGAGACGAACGATGCCGTGCACGATGCTCTGGAAACGGCCGCAGGCGCGCCGGTGCAGGTGGTCTACATCCGCAATGGTGAGCAATTCCAGACCCGGCTGACCCCGTGTGGGACAGCACCGCCGGGCAGTGGCGCGCCGGGATGTGGGTGCGGGATTCTTCCGCCGGGGTAGGCACCATGACCTTTGTGGACAATGCCGCCGGGGTGTTTGCCGGGCTTGGCCACCCCATCAGCGACAGCGACACCGGTGAAAGCGTGGCCCTGCGCAGCGGCGAGATCGTCCCCTGCCAGATCGTGGGGTGTACCAGCGGCACCGTGGGCAGCCCCGGTGAGCTGAAAGGGCCGCTTTCTGAGCACCCATGCGCTTGGCAGCATCTGCATCAACAGCAAGACCGGGGTCTATGGCAGAACACGGGCTGCATTTTCCGGCCCGGAGCTGGAGATGGCTTTTGCGCAGGGAGGTGGTGCCGGGCGATGCCGAGATCTGGACGACTGTGGACGGCGAGGTGCCCAAGGCATACCGCATCCGCATTGAAAAGGTAAACGACGCAGACCCCCACCGCAACATGATCCTGCATGTGACGGACCGGAGGCTTCTGGCAAAGACCGGCGGCATCGTGCAGGGCATGAGTGGAAGCCCCATCCTGCAGAACGGCAGGCTGGTGGGTGCCGTGACCCACGTACTGGTAAACGACCCCACGCGGGGCTACGGCATTTTGCTCAGACCATGCTGCAAGCAGGCCCGCGCTGTTGAAAAAACAGGCGATACTACGCAGACCCAAAACTGATTTGCAAAATAATTTGCGGGTTTCGATTTTCTTTGCCAAAATTTACCAATATAAGCCGTTGAAAGTTCTGGAAATTTATGGTAAAATCCATGGTGTTAAGGGAACTGCACACATTGGAGGAAACAACCATGGACAAAGTTAGATTTTTGATGTCGGATACTGGTGCCCCGTTCACTGCCGCCTGCCGCGAAGCGCTGGAGCAGAAGGGCGTGGACGTGACCGTTGTGGAAAAGGACGGAAACAAGGTCCTGCAGAAAATGCTCACCGTGCGCCCGCAGGTGGTTCTGCTGGATGCTTTTATGCCCGGTCTGGATGCCCTTGCGGTAAAGCAGCGCTACAATGCCGCCGGTGAGCGGCACACCTCCTTCTTCGTGACCGGTGCCTTCCAGAGCGAAGAGATGGTACAGGAGCTGCTGGATGAAGGCTTTGCCTACTACTTTGTAAAGCCCTTTGATGAGACCGTGCTTGCCGCACGGGTGCTCAAGGCGGCACTTGGCCCGGAAAAGCACATCCTGCACACCAGCGTGGACAGCGATGACCGTGACCGTTAAGAGAGAAACGGTAAAGCGTCTGAAAATATTCCATAATATTCCAACAATGGGAGCTGTACCAATAAATAAAGCGAAAACGTTGTGGAAATATGGAACCAGACCAATAAATAGCTTGAATCTAAGGCAATAAATCTCCTGTATTTATTGGGTCATAGTCCCGGCAAATACAGGAGGTTATTTTTTATGCTTATCCGGGATGTTGAGATGTTCATTGAACACTGTGAAAACAAAGGGCTTGCGGCAAAGACGATTGGAAGTTATGAACAAACGTTGCGTCTTTTGATGCTTTACCTTGATGAACAGGGCATCACACAGACAGAGAAAATCACGCACACGGTTATTCAGAACTACGTTAAACAGATAAAGGAACGGGGCAAGTATACTGTCACAAGCAACCCGAACAGCGGGAACTATCAGGAGCGGCGGTTAGATTTTGGCAAGAAAGTGTCAGATGTGACAATCAACAACTATCTGCGGAACATGAGCGCCTTCTTCGGTTGGTGTGGAAGAAGATTTGATTCTCCGTTCGCCTGTCAAACGTGGCGATTACATCAAGGTAGAACGCCGCCCGCTTGAGTTCGTGTCGGATGAGGACTTCCGCAAACTGCTGCGGAACATGAACACGGCCAGTTTCAGCGAGTACAGGGATTCTATCGTCATTCAGCTTTTGCTAGATACTGGCATGAGGGTCAACGAATGTCTACTGATTCAAGTAACGGATGTGAATTTGCAAAAGCGGTACATCTATCTCCCGGCGGAAAATACCAAAGGAAAGAAAGGCCGTTATGTATTCTTCTCTGACAAAATGGCAACGCAGCTGCAACGGTGGATAAAGTATAAGGACAGATACCGGGACAGTGACTTTCTGTTCTGTACAAACAAAGGTAAATTTCTTGAGGTGAATAATTTTGAAGCCAATGTTCGCAAGTATGCCCAGCGGATAGGACTAAAGGACATTCACCCGCATGTTTTCCGAAACAACTTTGCAAAGCGCTTTCTTATGAGCGGCGGCGACATCTACACCTTGAGCCGCTTGCTAGGGCACAGCAGCGTTACCGTAACAGAGCAGGCCTATTTGGATGTGAACCAAGACGACCTTGCAGAGATGTACCGCAAGCACAGCCCGCTTAGTAAGATAATCTAAACAGAAGAGCCGCAGACAGGAATCACTTCCCCAGCTGCGGCTCTTTTAATGTAAATAATCGTATTACGGTTCGATTTTGATTTTGTCTTTGGCATATTCCAGCGCAAGACCAATAAGCTCATTTCGAGAGCGGTTTGTTTTCTGCGCCAAATCGTCGTAAAAGTCTACGATGGATTTATCAACCCGAATTGTGAACATAACAGGCTCAGTGCGCTTTGTTATCTTGAGTTCATCCATAATTATCACCCTGTTTCTATTATGATGCACAGAATGACAGAAAGAAATGTTATAATTATGTTTACAATTAAACACAAAATGATATAATGAGAGCAGAAAACCCAAATAAGGAGGAATATACTATGGAGTATCGTTTTGAAGGCACAGATAGATTTCCCGACATAATGTTTACTGACGACAAAATACAGGATGCTAAAGGCAACGAGTGTTATTATAATGATATTGAAAAAAATACAAGTTGTTGGCCGTGCTGGAATCGAAAGGCTACAAGAGATGGGAAGAGCAGAAATGGCTTGTGGTGTAGTGTCGATAACAACAAGAGCACATAAAAGTTTTCTCTTTAGCTTTCAGGGAAAAGATATTGATGCTGTAGAGAAATTGGTTTCAGATGTGTCAGAAATGGTATCATCAAGAAAAATGGTCGAGACCCAAAATCGAGTAGAAAAGAGAGAACAAAAAACTATAGAGTTATCAAAGAATCTAAATACGGCGGATGGAATGTTTAACTATTGTAGGCACATAGGGTGCTCTTATGGAAAGTCACCAACATGGGGACATGATAACTTTGGCATTATTGAGGCCTCTTTGACACCAAATGAAAAAGGCCGGAATTAGGAGATTGTTTTGCCTATGTTGTATTTTCTTTTTTGACTTTCTAAAAGAAAAGTTTGATGTTTATATGCCGAAAGAGGCAGCTAAGATTGTGTACGAGAATGTTCATAAAGCGTTAAATGAGCGTGAAAATGATGAAACAGGTAAAAACGCTCCGCAAATCGTAACCAGCGTTAAGAGTTCTGCTGAGCAGATTCGTGAATACAAAGGGTTGCTAGATGATGGGATTATTACGCAGACTGAATTTGATGCCAAGAAGAAGGAACTTCTGAATCTTTGACAATCAGAACTTACGATAACAGAATCTAAGCAAAAGACCGCAGACGGAACAAAAGCCGCTTGCGGTCTTTTCTTGTTTAGATGTATATTTTGTCAAAACAGAGTATACTTGCCTATTACATCCCCAAAGCCGCCGTATTTTTGTAAAATAGACTTTGTTTTAGATTCTTTTTATATATTGTAAATAAAGTTATTGACTTAATTTTACATTGAGATACAATAAGGGGTGGAGATAATCACAGGATGAAAGGACAGGCTTGCAGTATGGCACACATTGCTTATGTACGAGTTTCCACCGCTGAACAGAACGAGGCGCGGCAGATTGAAGCCCTCAAGAAGCACGGCATCGACAAGTGGTTTACGGAAAAGGTCAGCGGCAAGAACATGAACCGCCCACAACTGGAAGCCATGCTGGACTATGTGCGGGAAGGCGATACCGTCTATATCCATGACTTTAGCCGCCTTGCCCGCAGTACGAAAGACCTCCTTGCCATCGTGGAGCAGCTGCAAGACAAGAACGTGCATCTTGTATCTAATAAGGAGAACCTTGATACCAGCACCCCCACAGGAAAGCTGATGCTGACAATGATTGCAGCCATCAACGAGTTTGAACGTGAGAATCTGCTGGAGCGTCAGCGGGAAGGAATAGCCATAGCAAAGGCTCAAGGCAAATTCAAAGGCGGTCAGGTTAAACGGATTGATGATAAGACCTTCAATGCAGCGTATGACAGATACCAGCGCAGAGAACTGAACAAGACCCAGCTTGCAGCAGAACTGAAAAATCAGCCGCCCGACACTGGATAAGATGTTGAAGGACAGAGGACTGGCATAATACCACGCACCCCGCAAATGATATGGGTCAAAGCTGAATTATTAACGGAAAATTTTTTGTCGGAAACATACTCCCCGCCCATAAAAACAAACCCTGCACAAATTTTTGTTAAAATAGTGTGGTAGCCGTTCAATCTGTATTCGGAGAAAAAAATCATGACCGATTTAATTTATACCGAATGTGGTTCTGTCGCATGAACTGTTCAAGCTGTTAAATGATACTGCGATAGAATGTATTAAGGAATTTGATTACACACTATTCTTAGATGAAGAGATAGAAGTAGTCGAAATGTCGGGCATTACCCAAGATGATTTGAAAATTCTGAAAGAGCAGAACCTTATGGAAACCGACCCGACATCTAAGAAGGTAAAGTGGCTTGATTCACAGTACCACGGTGACTTTGAACGGACAAAGCGCGAGATTCAGCAGAAAGCACTTTATGAAGTAGAACCGAATATAATTCTCTGGCAACTTCCGCCGGGGATATTTGAGGCTTTTCATCAAGTTTACATTATGACCTTTCTATTTCGTGGAAGTATGCTGTACCTGTATTTCCAGAAGAATGGCATATCCTTTCAATATTTGCACGTTGAAAAGGATTCTCAAGGAAAATATTATTTTTCACAGGGATATGAAGAAGTGTCAGAATTGGAGAAATCCAGAATAAAGTTCCTTTTAGATGTGCATGATGGTAGATTGAATACTAACTATTTGCCAGAATCAAAAAGAAAAGGGATATTCAAGAATATTCTGGTCTTTCATGATCATGGCATCAGAGCAGAAAGAACAAAGAATATATAAATATTCTTAAACGAAATGCGATGAACTATATCCAGAATTACAGACACGCGCCAAAGAACACAGTTATGTGGACAACCTTCAAACCTGCTGCAAACAAATATGAAAACCGAAGAATGAAAGCCAATTGCAGATGGAGTGGAAGAATCCGTTGTAATGAATGTACGAGGCCGTGCGGGGTTAATTTTGTTTCATGCAATGCACGAGCCACAAATCGGTATGCGGACAGAACGACATTGATATATCTTTGTAATATATTTCCCGTTCCACCTGTGGTGCGGTATCTTTCACAAGGTACAACAGCCGAATTTGATGCGGACTTGTACGCGCTGGCACAGTTGATGCAATGGATTTGGCGTTCTGCAATTAGAAGAGGAGCGGCAGTGTCATTATATCTGCCCAGTGCCAGAATGAGGAAACTGTTGCTCGATTGGCTAGGATAAAACTTTTTAGCACAAAAAGTGTGCTAAATCTTGATTTTAGCCCCTTGTTTTGTTGGTGTTTGGGCACATTCCCCTTAAAGAGAAAAAGAGATATTTTCAAAATCTAAAGAAAAATTATTTTTAGATTTTTTCAAAATATAATATTTTTTATTCCGCCGTATGCCCGCTTGCGTTCGCTTTATGGGCTACCGCTGCGGGCATACTACAATAATTTATTATGGAGGTTTTCATATGATTATAAAAAATATGAACTTTAACCGTAGTGGCTAGGTCTTAGACCTAAGCCTGTCTTTTCCGGCGCTTGCTGTAAACAGATACACCATAACCCAGACTATCACGAACTGTAGAGCAAACTACAGTATCCGTGATAATGTAAAAGGGCAAATGGTTATTCCAACTGCAAATCATCGCGTATATTTAAGAAATGCGAATAATACTCGTATGTCTTATACGATGAAAGAGATAGTTAGGACTGTTTATGATTCTGAATATTGCATGATTGATGATATTCAGGACTTGGACGGAGAAGAGTGGTATTTCATCGAAGAGGGCTATGATAAACTATTTCACAAGTATAGGGAAAGCTATTTGATTAGCAACTATGCTCGTGTGAAAAGCTATATCGGATATAAAGCCGTCTTGATGACGGTGAAGCCATATAAAGAAAATAATGATTATTATATGGTGAATTTCCGAGATGGCAAAAAACGACTACGAAGGAGGATTCATAGAATAGTCGCATATCATTTCTTATTGCCGCTGATGCCAAAGGGCATTGACTTTACTAAATGTGAAGTTCACCATTGGCGGGGCAAAGAGAATAATGAAGCTCGCTATTTATCTATATGTATATTCAAAGAGCAGCACGAACGATATGATAGAATCCGTAGGGGTATAATAAAGTACTGTGCCAAACATCCAGTACGTTGGCTTTTTTCGAGACTATACCAATAAATAATAAGATTTTGACTTAGATTTATTGCCTACTCTGATACCGTGCCTGCCCACATCAAGGGCTACCAGTTCCTGCGGGATGCCATCCTGCTCACCATGAACGAGCCGGAGTATATCAACGCTGTGACCAAGCGTCTGTACCCGGAAATCGCCAAGAAAAACGGCACCACCGCCAGCCGGGTGGAGCGCGCCATCCGCCACGCCATCGAGGTGGCTTGGGACCGGGGCGATGTGGATACCCTCAACAGCTACTTCGGCTACACCATCCATAACCTGCGGGGAAAACCAACGAACTCGGAGTTCATTGCGATGATTGCCGACAAGATGCGGCTGGATAAACGGCAGAGAGTGGGCTGATTTTTTTCATAGAATCCGCCGTCGTTCATATTCTGATAAGAGCAAACCAAACAGACAAAGGAGGTTTTGCTCTTGAAGCTTGCAGAATATCTCGCACGGCGCAGGCGGGCCAGAGTTGCGGCCGTGATGCTGTTCGCCCTCATTATGGGGTTCGTATCTGCTGCGCCGCCGGTCGTCACCGGATGTCAGGCGCAGGATCTTACCCCGGCACCGGACACTTCGATGCTCTCCCCGCCGTTTCGGCTCTGGCACAGGAGCAGCAGGAGCCTGCTGCCCAGCCGCTGCCGGAAAAAGTGGGTCTGCCTGACCTTTGACGACGGCCCCAGCAAGACCACACCGGATGTGCTCAGCGCGCTGAACGCGGCCGGAGTGCACGCCACATTTTTGTGGTGGCTACCGGTTACAACGAGAAGTATCTGCCCCTGCTCACCGAAGCGGTCAGCGCCGGGCACCAGATCGCGCTGCACTCTGCTTCCCACGAGTACAGCGATATCTACCGCAGCAGCGACGCTTATTGGGAGGACATTGCCCTTTTAAAGGAGCGCATTGCTCCCTATGTGGACGCAGAAAGCATCCGGTATTTGCGGTTCCCCGGCGGCAGCACCAACACGGTGAGCCGACGCTACGGCGGGAAAGGCCTGATGAAACAGCTGAAAGCCGAAGTAGAGCAGAAAGGCTGGCATTGGGTGGACTGGAACGTGTGCGCCGAGGATGCCGTGGGCGGGCATCCAAGCGCGGGCACCATTTACCGCAATGTGGTGCACGAGACCGGGCAGCAGACGAACTGCATCGTATTGATGCACGATTCTTCCTCCACACACACCACCGCCGAGGCGCTGCCCGACATCATCCGGTGGTATGCGGACAGGGTTTTGCGTTTTTGACGGTGGCCGAAGCGCTGCCGCTGAGCTGAGCAGACCAGCCCGGTTACAGCCGGTGTTCAAAGCATCGGCCCAGCAGGACCCCCGCTGCTGCCAGTGCCGCCAGCCAGAGCCAGTCCGCTCCGCCGGTCGCTATCCAGCCTGCCGCCAGAATGGCGGCAAAGGTGAACATGCTGCGGGCAGAAGGATGCGCAGGACCTGCAGCTGTCGCTCCCGCCGGGACGGCAGCCCGGTGTTCAGCTGTTCCGGAGATGCAGCATCACAGCAGATCTCATCGCGGTACGTGCCCGGGTTGCGGTAGGCTTTGTACGAGATCCCGTCCAACGAAAACTCCGGGTACATTCCTTCTTTTGTCAGGCTGAGCTGCATCCCGTGTTCCTCTGCATACGCCTGCAAGGGCCGCGGCAAACTCCTGCGGGTGTTGATGCTGCCCTGCGGGATAAAGGAAAAAATGTTTCTGGTGCTGCACCTGCGCCAGCGTGCGGTAATCCTGCACCCAGCCGCAGAAAAAGTTCTGCGGCTGCGCAGGGTCCTCCATCCGGGACAGGCAGGCGTCCACATCCAGTGATGCCGCAGACGGGTCCTGCCGGGCCAGTTCTGCACAAAAACGCGCCGCCCCTTCCAGCTGCTTTGCGCGCTGTTCCAGTGCGGTCTTTGCTCCCGCAGGACACTCCCCAGCGGTGCATCGCCTGCAAGCACGGATCGGATGACCGGAAGCGGCACATCCAGCATCCGCAGCATCCGGATGAACCGGAGAGTGCGGATGTCCTGTTCCGTGTAATCACGGTAGTCGTTGCCAGGCAGCCGGGCGGGATTCAAAAGTCCTTCTTTTTCATAGAAGCGGATATTGGGGCAGACACCCGCTCTGTTTCGAAGCCTGTTTGATGTTCATTTGCTTCACCTCCGCACTCACATTACACCTTAAAGACACTTGAAGGTCAAGTTTTTTCAAAAAAAGCCCCGGAAAACCTGCGGCTGCGGGCGATCCGGGGCCAAATCTTTATTCCGCGTTCTGGCAGAACAGCGAGAAGGTGCGGTAAGCCATGTACAGGTCGGTCTTATGGATGACCTCGAAGGGCGAGTGCATGGACAGCACCGGCACGCCGATGTCCAGCACCGGGATGCCGCGGTTTGCCACATACTTGGCAATGGTGCCGCCGCCGCCCAGATCCAGACGGCCCAGCTCACCGATCTGCCATGCCACGCCGTTGGCATCCAGCAGGCGGGTGATATCCCCACCAGCTCAGCGGGCATCGCTGGCAGAGCTCTTGCCGCGGCTGCCGGTGAACTTGAAGAATGCCACGCCGCGGCCTGCGTAGGTGCCGTTCTTGGGCTCAAAGGCGCTGGCCCAGGACGGATCGTAAGCGGCGGTCACGTCGGCAGAGAGGCAGACGCTGTTCTGGAATGCAATGATGTCATCCTGACCGGCGGCGCGGCACAGCAGCTGCATAAAAGTGGAATACATACATGCTCTGCATGCCGGTCACACCGTCGGAGCCGATCTCTTCCTTATCGGTCAGCACGCAGACGGTGGTGTGCACCGGGATCTTTGGTCTCGATCTCGGCCATCAGGGCGGGGTATGCGTCCACCCGGTCATCGTGACCGTAGCCGCCCACCATGGAGCGGTCAAAGCCCACGTCCCGGGCCTTATGGGCGGGCACCACCTCGATCTCGGCACGGGTGAAGTCCCGCTCGGTGATGCCGTACTTTTCGTGCAGCAGCATCAGGGTGTTCAGCTTGACGGCCTCCTTGATGTCGGCATCCTCCACAGCGTCGGAGCCGATGAGGACGTTCAGCTCTTCTGCCTTGATGCCCTCGCTGAGCTTGCGGTCGTTCTGCTCGGCACCCAGATGGGGCAGCAGGTCGGTGATGCAGAACACGGGGGTCATTCTCGTCCTCACCCACTGCAAAGGACACACTGGAGCCATCGGCACGGGTGAACACGCCGTGGATGGCCAGCGGCATGGTGCCCCACTGATACTTGCGGATGCCGCCGTAATAGTGGGTCTTGAAATAGCTGAAATGGTCGGCCTCGTACAGCGGATTCGGGCGCAGGTCCAGACGGGGGCTGTCGATGTGAGCGATCACCAGCCGGAAACCCTCCTCAAAAGATTTCCGACCGATGGTAGCGGCCACCACCGCCTTGTGCTCCTGCACAAAGTAGATCTTCTGGCCGGGGGCATAGGTCTTTTTCGGCTCAAACTTTTCGTAACCGGCCTCCAGCAGCATGCTTTTCGCTGGCGGCGGCAGCTTCGCGCTCGGTCTTGGCAGCGTTCAGGAAGGCTTTGTAGCCTTCGGCAAAGGCTGCGGTTTCTCTTCTTGACGTCGGCGTTCTTGTCGGCAGCGTACTCCGGCTTGTAAAGCAGCTGTTCGGCAGCCTTTGCGGTAAGTTTTCTCGCTCATGTTCCTTATCTCCTCTCAGCTTTCTGCATAGATACGCTGATACCGCGCATAGCAGGAAGTGATCTTTTTACGTAGTGGTTCATCTGGTTATAGGGAAAGCCCTGCAGGGTTTCGCCGTCTGCGGAGTGCTCTTCCATCTGCAAAAGAGCATCCACCGTGCCCCACCCGCTGTGATAAGCGGCAGCGACAGTGGCAACATCGCCGTTGTAGCGCTCCATGCACAGGTGCAGGTAATAGCATCCGAACCGGATGCTGGTCTCCGGGTCGTAGAGATTTGCAAAGAGCAGGTCCTTCGTCCGGTGCGATCTTGCTGCGCAGCCAGATAAAGGTCTCCTCGGTCATCTGCATCAGGCCCCGGGCATCCACAGTGGAGGTGGCCTGCGGGTCAAAGCCGCTTTCGGTGCGGATGAAGGCATCCACCAGAAGCGGGTCAAGGTCGTAAGTGTCGGCCCACTGCTCCACCAGCGCTTCGTACTTACGGGGGTATAAAAGCCGTTCTGCCCTGCCCCACAAGTTGGGCACCAGCACAAACAGCAGGATCAGCGCCATGCCCAGCAGGAACAGCCTGCGGCTGCGCATTTTTTGCGGCGGCGTGCCTTCTGGGCGCGGAGAGCGCGGCGAATGCGGGCCGCCTCCGGGTCGTACTGCGGTGCAGGATCTTGTTCGTTATATCGTTCGTTCAAAGCTCTTTTCCCGCACCTCCTTCTGCCAGAAGCTTCCCACACAGCTCCTCAGCCGCAGCCTGCAGATGTGCAAGGTCTGCGTCGTTGCGCAGAACGTAGTCTGCCTGTGCGGTGAGCACGGTTTCCGGCGTCTGTGCGTTCAGGCGGCGGGCAGCCATTTCAGCCGAAATGCCGTCCCGGGCCACGATGCGGGCCACACTGGTCTCAAAAGGTGCCGTGACCACGCACAGGCGGTCACACTCGGCCTGCGCCGCAGTCCCCACGATGACCGCACCATCCAGCACGAACAGCGGTGCTCCGCCATCCAGCGCCGCCTGCTTTGCCCCACGGATGCGGTGGACGATCTCCGGATGGGTCAGGCTGTCCAGCGCCGCCTTGCCTTCCGGGGTGGCAAAGGCGCGGTCAGCCAGCAGGCGGCGGTTTAATGTACCATCTGTTTTAAAATGTCTCGCGCCGAACCGCTGCGCCAGCTTTGGCAGCAGCGGCGAGCCGGGCAGCAGGATTTCGCGGCTGATCTGGTCAGCATCAGCCAGCGGCACGCCGTGGCCCGCAAACACCGCCGTGACCGTGGATTTTGCCGCAGCCGCTGCGGCCGGTGATGCCAAACAGATCATAGCTTGATCACCCGGAAGGCCGCAGCGCGGATCAGGCGGTTGTACACCGCCATGGAAAGGCCGTCTTTTCTGGGACAGCGGGCGTAGACCACCGCATCCCCCTGCTCATCCAGCGCACGCAGAGAGCGGAAGATGTGCTTTGCCTGGTCGGCACCGTCCCCCTCGCGGCCATACTCCACACAGGGCACGCCCAGCTTTTCAGCTTCGCCGGTGAAGCACAGGCAGCTGGGGTTCTGGTCAATGTGGGCATCCACATATGCTTTGAACTGCTCGAAGGTGCCGTCCAGCAAGGTCACATCCGCCTTGGGGGCGTAGTGTTTATACTTCATACCGGGGCTGCGGACCACAGCACCCTCCGGCAGCTTTTCCAGAATGGCCTTGGACACTTCTACTTCCTCGCCGAGGGCACGCTCCAGATCCTCCAGCGTGATGTGGCCGGGGCGGAACAGGGTGGGCTTGTCGCCCACCACCGAGATGACCGTGGACTCCACGCCCCACGCACACTCGCCGCCGTCCAGGATGAGGGGCAGGCGGCCGTCCATATCGGTGAAGACATCCTGCGCATTGGTGGGGCTGGGCTTGCCGGAGAGGTTGGCACTGGGGGCAGCAAAGGCGCAGCCGCTCTTTTCAATGACGGCGCGGGCCACCGGGTGGCTGGGCATCCGGATGCCCACCGTATCCAGACCCGCGCAGCACTCCGCCGCCACCTCCGGGCCGCGGGGCATGATGATGGTGAGGGGGCCGGGGCAGAAAGCTGCCATCAGCAGCTGGGCACGCTCGGGTACCTCGCTGACGAGGCCGTGCAGCATCTCCGGGCCGGTGACATGGACGATGAGGGGGTTATCCTGGGGGCGGCCCTTTCGCCACAAAGATCTTGCTCACGGCCTCGCCGTTGCGGGCATCGGCCGCAATGCCGTAAACCGTCTCGGTGGGCAGGGCCACCAGCTCACCGTTCTGCAGCAGGGCAGCCGCTTTTTTCAATGCCTTTTTCGTCCGATGCGGGCAAAATTTCAGTTTTAATTTCCATACGGATCATCGTTCTTTCTATCTGTAAAGTATTTGTGCTTTTCAGCATTTATCGACAGGATATCGTTTTATTTTCAAATCGCATTTCAGTGCTGTTCGTTGAGTTTCTGCAGCTTTTCGGTCTGTTCCCGGGTGGCAAGCGCATCGATCACCGTCCAGATTGCCGTCCATGATCTTGAAAGATTGTGCACGGTCAGGCCGATGCGGTGGTCGGTGCAGCGGTCCTGCGGGAAGTTGTAGGTGCGGATCTTTTCGCTGCGGTCGCCGGTGCCCACCTGCCCCTGCCGGCTGGCATTGATGGCGTCCTGCTGCTGTTTCTGCTTCTGGGCCAGCAGGCGGCTGCGCAGGATCTCCAGCGCCTTATCCTTGTTCTGGAACTGGCTGCGCTCGTTCTGGCATTCTACCACCATGCCGGTGGGGAGATGTGTCACACGGATGGCGCTGGAGGTTTTGTTGATGTGCTGACCGCCCGCGCCGGAGGAACGGAAGGTGTCGATGCGCAGGTCCTTCAGGTCCAGTGCAAAGTCCACCTCTTCGGCCTGCGGCATCACAGCCACCGTGGCCGTGGAGGTGTGGATGCGGCCCTGCGTCTCCGTTTCCGGCACACGCTGCACACGGTGCACACCGCTCTCATACTTGAGGCGGTTGTAGGCTCCGGCACCGTCCACCGAGAAGATGGCCTCCTTCACGCCGCCAAGCTCCGGTCTCGTTCAGGTTGAGCATTTCCAGCTGCCAGCCCCTGCTTTGCACATACATGGTGTACATGCGCAGCAGGCTGTGGGCAAACAGGGCAGCTTCCTCCCCTCCTGCGCCGCTGCGGATCTCCACAATGACATTTTTGCCATCGTTCACATCCTTTGGGCAGCAGCATAATTTTGAGATTATTTTCCAGTTTTTCCACATCTTGACTTTTTTCGCTGATTTCCTGCTGTATCATCTGCTTGAAGTCCGGGTCAAGTGACCCGACTCTTCCAGCAGGGCTTTTGCCTGTGCCAGATGATCCTGTGCGGTCTGCCACGCGCGGTAGGCCTGCACAACAGGCTCTGCGTCGTGATACTCCCGCATCAGCTTGCGGAAAAGCGCAGGGTCGGCGGCGGCATCCGGCTGGTTCAGGCGGACGGAAAGCTCCTCAAAGCGATGGCAGACAGCATCCATCTGGGTAAACATGTTCGGCATAATTACGGCAGTTCTCCTTACAAACTCAATTCATGTTCTGCAGCCGAACGGCTGGCCTTTCCGCCCCGGATGGTGCTGCGCCGGGCGCTGCAGGCCTGCCGGGCTTTATCACCTTTTTGATGTTCTTTTCAATTTTAGCACGCGGCAGCATCACCTCGCGCCCACAGCCGGTGCACCGGATCTTAAAATCCATGCCGACGCGCAGCACCTCAAAGCTTGGACGCGCCGCAGGGGTGCTTTTTGCGGGTGAGGATGGTATCGCCTACAGCAATGTCCATAACCTTGGCTTCTCCCTTCTGCCTGCCCAAAACAGCAGGCGGTGTGTGCGGGCGCCCCGGCGTGCCGGTTTGCTGCGCATACAGATATAGTATAATGCAAAGCCGCACAAAATGCAAATATCCGCCCATGCGGATGCATATGTTTTACCAGCCTGGTGCCGCTGCCGGACCAGGGCAAAAAACAAGAGAAAGAGGAATGAAAGATGATGCAAACATTCAGAACCGAAAGCAACTACCGCAGTGCTGAACCGCCTCTCCCCCACGGAACTGCGCGCCGCCATGGCAAACCGCGAGATCCTGCAGAGCACTGCCCTCGCCTTTGATACCCAGCGGCAGCTCCGCTTCGAGATCGGCGGGGTGAGAGCGGTGATGCCCTTTGCCCAGTGTGCCGACGGGGAGCGGAAAACGGCTCGGTGCGGGATATTGCCGTGCTGACACGGGTGGGCCGCCCCACCTGCTTTTTATCATTGAATCTCTGGATACCGATGAGAGCGGTCAGCCCTTCTACCGGCTCTCCCGCGGCTGAGGCCCAGCAGATGTGCAAGGCGGAGTATCTCGACACCCTGCGCCCGGCGATATCCTGCCGTGCACCGTGACCCATATCGAAGCCGTTTGGCGCGTTCTGTGATGTGGGCTGCGGCATCAGTGCCCTTTTGCCCATTGATTGCATGTCCGGTGAGCCGCATCTCCTCCCCCGCCGACCGGGTAAGCGTGGGCAGCAGATCTTGTGCGCCATCAAGAGCCGGGATGTACAGGGCCGGTTTGTGCTGACCATCCGGGAACTGCTGGGCACCTGGGCCGAAAACGCCGCCGGGTTCACCGTGGGGAGACGGTGGTGGGCATCGTGCGCAGCGTGGAGGAATACGGCACCTTTATCGAGATCGCGCCCAACCTCGCGGGCCTTGGCCGAGAGCTGCCCCGACCTGCACCCCGGCCAGCCTGTGAGTGTCTACATCAAAAATATCCTCCCAGAAAAATGAAGATCAAGCTGGTCATCGTCAACCACAGCCCTGAGCCAGAGCCATCGGTTTGAGCTGCGGTATTTCATCACCGAGGGCCACCTGGACCACTGGCTCTACTCCACCCCGGAAAGCCACAAACGGATCGAGACGGATTTTGCGGTTGCGGCTTGCAATCCGGCGTGAAACCCTTTATACTAGGGTGGAAAAGAAAAGGAATGCAAGGGGGATGGATGAACGATGCCCGCTAATGATGCTTTTACCGCCGGTGTACGCCCCGGCGGGCTGACCAGCAGCACCGAGATCCGGCTGCTGCTGTGCTATCTGGTCAAGAATGCCGGACCCATTGCCCGGCAGGAGATCGAAAACGCCCTGATGGAGGAAGCTCTGGTGAATTACTTTGAGATCGGCTCCTGTCTGGACGATATTACCCGGCAGAGCCTTGTCACTTTGCAGAACGACCGCTACGCCATCACGGAGAAAGGCCGCAAGGTAGCGCAGGAGCTGGCCTACGATCTGCCCCCGCAGTGTGCGGGAGCGGGCCGTGGCTGCCGTCTTTCGGGCCCAGACCTGGGCTCGAAAGGAAGCGGAATACAGTGCCCGCATTACCGAGAAAAGCGGACGGCCACTGCTCCGTCCGCTGCACGATCAAAAGCGCTGGACCAGGAGCTGTTCTGCCTGGATTTGGGCACCCCGGACCGTCTGAGCGCCGAGCTGGTCAAAAC
>VOFG01002971.1_pt1 | contig 40651 bp, 49 predicted proteins | sample 5384171 | NCBI WGS metagenome assembly VOFG01 (sample SAMN12384726, study PRJNA508395) | human gut metagenome | isolation source: healthy gut F | host: Homo sapiens
TGCTCGGCTTGCAGCGTCAGATATTTTCGTTGTCGAATCCGATTTTCATGGAAATGCTCCTTTCGGTGTGGTTGATCGGGATCAGGGAAACTCTGATTCAATCGCAAGAGCAGTCAGCGAGGGATTTTTGTTTCAAACCGATCAGTTGGAGTAAAAGACCCGCTGAGCACCGCAGCTGATTGATTCAGAGGTTCCCAAGAATGCCGGTACGGCTCGCGTCAGCTGCGTCTGCGCCCAAAATACCGGCGCACGCGGCGGCGATAGGCGGCGTATTCCGCGCCGAAGACCGTGGGGAGATAGCGCTCCTCCTGCAAAATTTGCAGATGCAGCATGACCGCCGCGAAAATGCTGAGCGCGGCCGTCAGGGATTGCAGAAAAGCAGCAGCACGCCGAGATACATCAGATCGAAGCCCAAAAACGCGGGATTCCGGCTGACGGCGTAAATTCCGGTGGTCACGATGCTTGTCCGGTCGTTTTCCGGAATCCCGGCGCGCCAGCTGTCCTTCATGCAGAGCACGGCGGCGAGGAAAATGCCGTCGCCGAGCAGGCCGACCGCGAAGCCCGCGAGGCGCAGACCGCACGGGAGCAGGCTCCAGTCGAGCGCAACGGAGAGCAGCTGAGCCGGAACGACGGCGTAGGTGGCGCATTTCATCAGCAGCTCGACGCGGTGCAGCGTCTTTTCTCTGCGGCGGCCGATCTGGTTCGTGCGGATGCCGCGCCGCCGCTGGCGCAGCATTTTGATGAAATAAACGGCGTAAAAGCCTGCAAGTACGAGCAGGGCCATCAGCCGGAAGGGGAGTGTCTTCGTGCACATGGAGGTCGCCTCCTTCGCGGAATTTCGGGTGGGCTCGTCTTGATTATACCCCGCAGCGGGGACGCCGTCAAGATGCTGTACGCGGATCGCCAAAGTGTATTATAAAGCGAAATTTAAATACTACGGTCAAACAAACACGTAAGGAATTATAAAAATCGAAACTGTTCGCAATGGCCGAACAAAAAGAATTTCGTCACATTGTTCATTTTTGAACCTAAAAATTTATGAGATACTGACAAAAATTATTTTCGACGTGCTTTTTTTCCAAAAAGGGATTGTTTATTTTGAAATTTTTAGGTATTATGTTGTTGTACGGACGAGTTATCCGCACGATACAACAACAAATTTAAATTAGGAGGAACGAAAATGAAAAAGATCTTGGCAATGATCCTGGCACTTGCGATGATCGCCTGTCTGTTTGCCGGCTGCGGCGGCGATGCCGACACCCCGGCGGGAGATGGCGACAAGAAGGACGTCAAAGTCGGCGTCGTGCTCATCGGCGACGAAAACGAAGGCTATACCCTTGCGCACATCAACGGCATCAAAGAAGCCTGCAAGAACCTCGGCCTGTCCGAAACGGACAACATCGTCTGGAAGTATGCGATTCCCGAAGACGAAACCTGCAAGACCGCAATTGAGGACTGCATCGACCAGGGCTGCACGCTCGTCTTCACGAACTCCTATGGCCATCAGGACTATGCAAAGACTGCGGCTGAGCAGAATCCCAACGTGGACATCGTCGCCATGACCGGCGACACCGCGAAGAAGTCCAACCTGTCGAATTTCCACAACGCATTCACGAAGATCTATGAAGCCCGCTATGTTGCCGGCGTCGTTGCCGGCATGAAGATCAACCAGCTCAAGGAAGAGGGCAAGCTCACCGACAAGAACATGAAGGACGGCAAGGTCAAGGTCGGCTACGTCGGTGCCTATGCTTATGCAGAGGTCATCTCCGGCTACACCGCGTTCTTCCTCGGCGTCCAGTCTGTCTGCCCCGATGTTACGATGGACGTTCTCTATACCAGCTCCTGGTTTGACATCACCGCCGAGAAGGCCGCGGCAGAGCAGCTAATCGGCGACGGCTGCGTCATCATCGGCCAGCACGCCGACTCCACCGGCGCTCCCTCCGCCTGCGAGGCTGCGTTCAACGCGGGCACCACGGTCTACTCCGTCGGCTATAACATCGACATGCTGACCGCCGCCCGAATGCCGCTCTGGTCTCCCCTGACCAACGAGTGGGGCGTTTACTACACCTATGCGATCGGCGCTCATATGAAGGGCGAGAAGATCGAGACCAACTGGGCAGAGGGCTTCAACGAGGACGCAGTGGCTCTGACCAAGTCTCGGCCCGAATGTCGCCCCCCGGCACGCAGGAGAAGGTCGACGAGGTTATTGCTCAGCTCAAGGAAGGCAAGCTGCACGTGTTCGACACCTCCACCTTCACCGTTAAGGGCGAGAAGGTGACCAGCGCGTTCGCGACCGACTCCGACGGCGACTGGGTCAACGACACCGACGAGGCCATCATCGACGGCTACTATCACGAGTCCTACTTCCAGTCCGCTCCGTCGTTCATTCTGAGAATCGACGGCATCACCGAGCTGAACGCATCGAACTGATTTCTGACCGAAGCAACTTGAGCCAACCGCGCCGCTCCGGCGGCCGGACCCCTGCTCCCGCTCATACATAGGATCGACGGCGCCGGTGCCGGACTGATCGATTGCATCACAGAGGGAGCTGCGCAAGCGGCTCCCTCACCGTTTTTCGCTTTCAGGCAGGATGATCTGACTGTCTGAGAAACCGGCACTGATTTTTAGACTCAGATTGGAAAGGATGACAGCCTTGAATACTGTCCAAAACAACAAGCCGGAAGGCGCTGTCGGCTCTGAATATGCCATCGAGCTGCACAACATCACCAAGCGTTTCGGCTCTGTCGTTGCGAACAACGGGGTCGACCTCCAGCTTCGCAAGGGCGAGATCCTGTCGCTGATCGGCGAAAACGGCAGCGGCAAAACCACGCTGATGAACATGCTCGGCGGCATCTATTATCCAGACGAGGGCGAAATCTTCGTCAACGGGGAGCGCGCGGACATTCGTTCGCCGAAGGACTCCTTCCACCTTGGCATCGGTATGATCCACCAGCATTTCAAGCTGGTCGACGTCTTCTCCGCTGCCGAAAACATCATTCTCGGCCTCGAGGGCGATAAGGGCAAGCTCGACCGCAGCTCCGTGCGTAAGGCGGTGCGCGAGATCGCCGACCGCTACGGCTTCGAGATCGACCCCGACCAAAAGGTCTATGATATGTCCGTCTCGCAGAAGCAGACCGTCGAGATCGTCAAGGTGCTCTACCGCGGCGCGGACATTCTGATCCTCGACGAGCCGACGGCCGTCCTGACGCCGCAGGAGACGGACAAGCTCTTTGCCGTTATGCGGAACATGAAGGCCGACGGCAAGGCGATCATTATCATCACCCACAAGCTGCACGAGGTGCTCTCCGTTTCGGATCGCGTCGCCGTGCTGCGCAAGGGACAGTACATCGGCTGCGTGGACACCGCGCAGGCGACGCAGCAGTCCCTGACGGACATGATGGTCGGCCACAGCGTTTCGCTGAACATTGACCGTCCGAAAAACGAACAATTGAAGGAGCGCCTGACCGTCAGCGGCCTGACCGTTCTGGATAAGGAGGGCGTCAAGAAGCTTGACAATGTCAGTTTTACGGCAATGGGCGGCGAGATCCTCGGCATTGCGGGCGTCGCCGGCTCCGGTCAGAAGGAGCTGCTTGAGGCCATCGGCGGCCTGCAAAAGCTCGAGCCGGGCAGCGAGATCCGCTATATTTCGCCAGAGGGCAAGGACATCTGCCTGAACGGCATGGATCCGCTGGACATCATCCACAACGGCATTCTGCTCTCCTTCGTGCCCGAGGATCGCTTCGGCATGGGTCTGGTCGGCACGATGGGAACATCATCAACAACATCAAGCTGCGTACCTATCGCGACAGACCCCGGCATTTTCGCCGACAGCGGAAATCCACGGCGCTGCCGCGAAAATCGTCGAAGACCTTGAGGTCGTCACGCCGGACATCAACCGCACGCCGATCCGCCGTCTCTCCGGCGGCAACGTGCAGAAGGTGCTCGTCGGCCGCGAGATTGCGTCGAACCCGACCGTGCTGATGACGGCCTATGCCGTGCGCGGGCTGGACATCAACACCTCCTACACCATTTATAATCTGCTGACCGAGCAGAAGATGAAGGGCGTCGCCGTCATTTACGTCGGCGAGGATCTGGACGTTCTGCTGGAGCTTTGCGACCGCATTCTGGTGCTCTGCGGCGGTCAGGTCAGCGGCATTGTGGACGCGGCCTCCACAACCAAGGAGGAGATCGGTCTGCTGATGACCCAGTTTAGAAGGGAGGAAGAAAAATGATCAACCCGATTTCAGCAAACGGGACGGCTTCGCGTCCGCTGTCTTCTCTTCTGATCCGCGTGATCGCGCTGCTCATTGCGATGCTTGCCTGCGTGCTGCTGTCCTTTTTGCGTCTCCGGGGCGCAGCCTGCTCGTCGTCTACGGCAGATCGATGGCAGGCTCCTTTGGCACGTCGAAGCGTTCATGTGGGAGTTCCTGCAGCGCACCATGATGCTGACCTGCATTGCCGTCGGCCTTGCTCCGGCGTTTAAGATGCGGTTCTGGAACGTCGGCGCAGAGGGGCAGCTCCTGATCGGCGGCCTCGGCGCCGTGATCCTGATGCGCTTCTGGGGCTACAAGCTGCCGTCCATTCCGCTGCTCATCCTCATGGCGCTGCTGGCCTTTGCGTTCGGCGCGATCTGGGGCATGATCCCCGGCTTCTTCAAGGCGAAGTGGAATGCCAACGAGACGCTCTTCACCCTGATGATGAACTACATCGCCACGCAGATCGTCCTGTATTTCTGCACGATCTGGGAGGGCACGAAGGGCACCGTCAAGATCGGCATCATCAACGACAGTAAGAATCCGGCCGGCCTGCACAAGGGCTGGATCGGCGAAATGTTCACGGGGAATTTCAACGACAAGGACTATATGTGGGTCGTCGTGATCGTGCTGCTCGTCGTCGTGCTCATGTGGCCGCCTACCTGCGCTACACGAAGCACGGCTATGAGATCGCCGTCGTCGGCGATTCGGAGAACACCGCGCGCTATGCCGGTATCCGCGTCCCCGTTGTTTATGTGCGCACCATGGCGGTCTCGGGTGGCGTCTGCGGCTTTCGCGGGCTTCCTCGCCGTCTCCGCCGTCTCCCGCACGCTGACGGAAAACACCGCCGGCGGCCGCGGCTTCACCGCGATCATCATCGCGTGGCTGTCGCACACCAACCCGTTCCTCATGATCGTCTTCTCCGCGCTCTATTGCTTCATGGAGCTGGCGGGCAAGCAGATGGCGTCGGTCTTCCAGCTCAACGACTATTTCTCCAAGATCCTGACCGGCATCATCCTCTTCTTCATCCTCGGCTGCGAATTCTTCGCTGACTATCGCGTGAAGTTCCGCCGTTCCGTCAAAAGGAGGTCAGCCTCAATGAGTTTTCTTGATTTTATCGGTAAGCTTTCAACCACGCTTTCCTTCTCCATCACCTTCGGCACGGTCATTCTCTATGGCGCGCTGGGTGAGGTTCTGACGGAAAAGGGCGGCAACCTGAACCTCGGCGTTCCCGGCATCATGTACATCGGCGCGATTGCGAGCCTTGCCGGTGCGCTGAAGTTTGAGGCAGCCTTCGCCAGCCCGAACGCGATCCTCTGCGTTCTGGTCGCGCTGCTCTGCGGCTTTGCCGCCTCGGCTCTGGCCGGATTGCTCTACGCCTTCCTGACCATCAGCCTGCGCACGAACCAGAACGTGACCGGCCTGACCCTGACGATCTTCGGCACGGGCATCGGCAACTACATCGGCGGCAGCCTCGGCAGCGTCGGCACGGTCTGCGCGACCAACACGAGCGCCGCGATGAAGGCCTATATCCGTCCGCTTGTCCAGTGGCTCGACGGCCTGACGGACAAGCTGAATATCGGCTCCCTGCTGTTCCGCCACGGCTTCATGGTCTACCTCGGCATTTTGCTGGCCATAGCCCTGTGGTACTTCCTGACCAAGACGCGCACCGGCCTGTCCCTCCGCGCCGTCGGCGAAAACGCCGCGACCGCAGACGCTGCCGGCCTGAACGTCAACAAGTTCAAGTATCTCTCCACCTGCATCGGCGCCGGTATCTCCGGCCTCGGCGGCACGTTCTACGTCATGGAATACATCGATGGCCTCTGGGAGACCAGCTCCACCATCGAGGCGCTCGGCTGGCTGGCCGTCGCGCTGGTCATCTTCGCAACGTGGAAGCCGCTGCGCTGCATCTGGGGCGCGTACCTGTTCGGCATCCTCTCTTGGCTGTATTTCCTGATCCCCGGCCTGTTCAACGGCTCGGATAAGATCTTCCAGATGCTGCCGTATCTGTTCACGCTGATCGTCCTGATCACCGTCTCGCTGCGCCGCAGAAAGGAAGACCAGCCGCCCGCCGGTCTGGGCATCCCCTATTTCCGCGAGGAGCGCTGAAGGAACAAGTTCTCATACAAACCAACGGGAGCCGGTCATCATGCCGGCTCCCGTTTGTTGCGTTTTTAGGGAAGCTCTGATTCAATCGCAAGAGTGGTCAGCGAGGGATTTTGTTCCAGATTGAGGTTTGAAAATTGCAGGAATACTTTGTGTATTTCAAGATTTTCAAACCGATAAGCTGGGGCGAAAGGCCCGCTGAGCGCCGCAGCTGATTGATTCAGAGGTCCCTTAGATTTTTTATGCCTGCCCGCTCTTCAGCCTGCGCAGATACGGCACGAGCATGGCCGCTGCGACCGCCAGCGCGGCGGCATCGGCGACGGGTGTCGCCCACGCGACGCCAGCCGTGCCGAGCAGCCTGTCAAACACGAACATCAGCGGCACATCCAGCCCGCCCTTGCGCATCATGGTCAGCAGCACCGGGCGCAGCTTCTTGCCGGTCGCCTGAAAAACCGTAATGCAGAAGAAATTCAGCGCGGTCGTCGGGCAGGCGATGCTCAGAATGCGCAGATAGGTGCGGCCGAAGGCGACGGTTTTTGCGTTGCCGATGAACAGCCGCGTGATCGGCTTGGCCTCCCAGAACAGCAGCAGCGCGCCGCTGAGCGAGATGGCAAGACAGCTGAAAAGCAGCGCGCGGATCACGCCCATCATGCGCTTGCGGTCGCCGGAGGTATAGTTGAAGCCGATCAGCGGGAGCGTGCCCTGCGTCAGACCCTGCGCAATGGCAAAGGCCAGCAGATCGATCTTTTTTGCGATACCCATGCCTGCGATGGCCTCGTTCGAGTCGGCGGAGATGATCTTGTTGAGCATGATGTTCGAGAAGGTCGCCATGGTCGAGATCATAAAGCTCGGCAGACCGACGGCCAGCACCTCGCCTGGAATGCCGTCGCCCAGCGAATATTGCCTCGGCGAGAGCGTGATGGTCGATTCCTGCGAATTTTGCGGAGAAACAGCAGAAAATAACACAACGCGGCGACGTTGGAAAGCATGGTCGCGATGGCCGCGCCGGTGATCTCCAGCCGGAACACAAAGATGAACAGCGGGTCGAGCGCCATGTTCAGTACGCCGCCGAAGGCGATGCCGATGCTCGCCTGCCGGGAATAGCCCTCGGCGCGAATCAGATGCGCCAGCTCGGCGCTGAGCACCGTCGGAACGGCGCCGATGCCGACCGTCCAGAGCACATAGGACATGCTGTAGCCCAGCGTTTTCTCGTCCGCGCCGAAGATCGGCAGCAGCACCGGCCGCAGCGCCAGCGCCAGCAGCCCGTAGAGCAGCGCGACGGCCGCACTCGTCCAGATGCAGAACGCGGCGGTATGCGCCGCCTTTTCGCGGTTTTTCAGGCCGAGGCAGCGCGAGATCAGGCTCGAGCCGCCGACACCGAACAGGTTGGCCTGCGCCGTCATCAGCATGAACAGCGGCATGGCGACCGTTGCGGCGGCAACCTGATCCGGGTCGTTGAGTTGGCCGATGTAATAGGTGTCGGCCATGTTATAGACCACGGTGATGATCTGACTGATGACCGTCGGCAGTGCCAGCGCCGCGACGGCTCTGCCGACCGGCGCCGAGGTGAATAATGCTTCTTTAGGGGTTGTCTGTTCCACGTTTCAAGCTCTTTTCCGATTCGTTTGCGCCCCGGCTGAGGCTGACGATCTGCGACAGACCGGTCGAGGTGCTCCGCAGAAAAGCTGCCGCAGCGCCAGTGTGACGGCGCGGTGCGTCGGCTCGTCCAGACTCTTCGCCGCGCGCAGGACGGTTTTGGAATTTGTGAACCACTTGTCGCTCAGCTCGCTCAGCGTTTCGGCGTTGGTCTGCGCCAGCAGATAGAACACCGCGTCGATGAAGCGCTCGCGCTCGGCGGGCGTCAGCGACGCGAGCCACGCTTTGAGCGTTGTGTCGATAAAGCGGCTTCTTTGATTCACGGATTCCAGACTGACAAAATGCCCGTTTTCGACGTCCCAGGAATAAAGGTCGTGCTGATAGAGCCCCATCCGGGCGCTGTGCACGACCGTGTATCGCTCCTCATGCCCGAGCAGCATCCCGATCACGGAGGACTGCGGCACGAAGGTCTGCACGCGGTCGCAGATCGCCTGATAGCCCGCCTGCCGCAGCACGGACTCGGGGAAACCCGGCCCGTCATAGTTATAAACGGCGAGAATGCGCGACTGGATCGCCGGTGCGCAGTTCGCCGCCGCGTAAACGGCCAGATTGCCGCCCTTGGAATGCCCGCAGAGCAGCAGGGTGCCGGTATGCTGCGCCGCAACATCCCAGAGATAGGCTGCCGCCAGCTCCTGCGCCGGGACCGGGCAGCGGAAGCTCATGTTGAAATCCTCTTTCCAGCCGACCAGCGTGTCGTCCGTGCCGCGAAAGACGAGACAGAGCAGCTGCGGCGCGAGCCGCAGCGTCAGCGCGGAAAACTGCGTCTCCGTGTCGGCCTGAGCGGCGAGACCCAGCAGCAGCGCGCCGCGATAACGTGCGCTGCTTACAAGCGCGTCCAGAAGCTGCAGATCCTTCGGCTGTGTCACGTGCGCGACGGCCTCGGGCGTTTGCAACAGCAGCGCGGCGGCCTCAGCCAGCCGGATCGGCTCGGAGCGGCGCGCAAGCGCGGTGTGCTCGAAGGGCAGATAGGCCAGCCGCGCGAGCAGCGCGCCGTCCAGCTCCTGAAACGGCCGGTCGGAAAAAGCGCCTCCGCCGCGACGTTCCAGATCGTCGATCAACTCCGCCATATTCTGCGCCTCCTCTGCCGGTTTTTCGGAGCTGCCGCGCGACCGCGCCGGCGCGTCCGATAACGGTTCTGCTTCTATTATAACATTGTGTGCGCAAAATGCAAGCGGCGAAAATTCGGCAAAAACCGTGAGATCCCTTGACTGGAAACGCGCCCCACTCTGCGCGTCGTCGCTGACGGCTGCGCAGCACCCGCAAGGGGGCACACCGCATCCGTAGCGCTCCTCGCTGCGCTTCGTCGCTGACGGCTGCGCAGCACCCGCAAAATCCTTGCAAAGTACGCTATTTTTACCCAAAAATGTCTCAATTTCGTGTCATTGCGAGGCCGCAGAGCGGCCGTGGCAATCTGAAAGCCGAAGGTAAGGCATCCCGGAACGAAGCACGGGAGTACAAAGCAAGCGGGAAGCCCTATTACAAAAACATGGGATTCACTGCTTCATTCTGCTTCCTCTTTCTTCATTTTAAGGTTCTGTTTCGTTTCGCGCAACCATAGTTCGTTCCGGGATGGCAAATCGCTCCGTTTAAGATTGCCGCGTCGGGCGCAGGCGCCCTCCTCGCAATGACACAAAACCGGTAGGTTTTACGAAAAAACCTACCGGTTCCTTAAGGAACCTCTGAATAAATCTGCTGCGGCGCTCAGCGGGTCTTTCGTCCCAACTTATCGGTTTGAAAATCTTGAAATACACAAAGTATTCCTGCGATTTCCAAACCTTAATTTGGAACAAAATCCCTCGCTGACCACTCTTGCGATTTAATCAGAGCTTCCTTAAAATCACGGATTTTAATCAGGTGTCAGCTTTGCTTCCACGCGGCCATGGAATCGCCGTATTTGATGAGCTCCCGCATCAGCTCGCCCTGCCGCGCGTCGGTCTGCTTGCTGTAGGCGTAGCTCTGGATGGAATAGGTGCGGCTGTTGCTGACCGCCGTGTCGCCAGCCATGACCTGAAAGATGACAGCCTTGCGCATCTCAGTCGCGCCCAAGTCGTCAAACAGGACGGATTTCAGTGTCCCGGCGGCGTTATAATTCACAAACCCGTCAGAGAGGAACGTCCGCAGGATGCCGCCGTCGGCGTCCCGCACCACGACGCGCAGATCGCTCAGGCTGCCGCCGTCGTTGAGATAATCCGTCGGGTTGAAGACGAATTTCATCACGATCTTGCTCTCGAAGATCAGCGTGCAGCCGCTGACGGCAACGCGCGGGTTTGTGACCGTGCCCTCTGCGCGGTCGCTGTTGATCGCCGCGGCGGTCTGCGTCCCAAGCGCGGCCTGCCCGGCCGTCAGGTCGGCGTTGACGAGGTCGTTCACATTGCGGTTGAAATAAACCTGCGCGGCGGAGGCGTAGTTCAGGAAATCGACCAACGCGCGCTTGGCTACCGCCTTCGTGCCGGACTTTGCAAGGATGTTGTAGCAATACTGCTTGACGCTGTAGCCGCTCTGCGTCGCGCCCTCGTAGGTCTTGCCGTTCTTCACGCCGTAGATCGTCGCGTCCACGCTGCTTCCAACCTCGGCCGCCGAAAGCCCGGCGAAGCGGAAGCCATAGGCCTTGTAGCCGCTGTTGTAGTCCGTAGACGGGACGATTTCGGACTCCGTGCCGGTCACGTTTCCCTCGGCGTCATAGACGGATTTTGTGACCCGCAGATAGACGGAATCATAGGGGTCGACAGCGGCCTTCGGAACGTAGTATTTGATCGAAAAATCGGCCTCAAAGGTGACGGTCTTGCCGAAAAATTTCAGGTTTTCGTCGGTCAGCTTTTCGACCGCGCCGCAGGCGCAGACGCCGTCCACATAGTGGTGCCCCAAGGCGGGAAGCTCCTCATAGCTCGTGTAGGCGCAGCGGCTGCACGTCTGATAGGCGTTCCAGCCGACCTCGGTGCAGGTCGCAGCCTTCGCCTCATGGTCAACATAGTCGTGCCCCAGGGCGGGAAGCTCCTCATAGCTCGTGTAAGCGCAGCGGCTGCACGTCTGATAGGCGCTCCAGCCGACCTCGGTGCAGGTCGCAGCCTTCGCCTCGTGGTCAACATAGTCGTGCCCCAACGCCTCGGTCGCCTCCGGCTCGATCCGGTAATCGCAGCGGGAGCAATAGCTGCCTGCGGTCAGGCCGCCCTCCGTGCAGGTGGCGGGGACGGGGGATTCCAGCAAAATGTCGTGCCCCAAGGCCTTCACGGGTCGTGCGGAATAGCGCGCGCCGCAGCGTGCGCAGTGTTCGGCTGCGGACATTCCCGCCTCGGTGCAGGTCGCCGGAACGGCGGGGATGTCGATCACAAGGTCATGCCCCAATCTGTCGACGGAGGAATCCGGGTCCTGATAGCTGCTCCCGCATTCGCAGGTGTAGGTCGTGTATCCGGATTTTTCGCAGGTGGGGGAGACGACCGTGACCGTGTAGCTGTGCCTGTGGGACGGCTCGGGGCGGTTCTCGCCGTCCCAGAGTGCGGTGGGGCAGCCCTTCCAGCTGCTCTCCGGCCAGCCGGAGCGGTCTGCGAGGTGATAGACTGTCCGGTAGGGCTTGACGCTCTCATTGTTATAGAATACACTACTGTCGCATTGCGGCGCGTCGCCCTTGAAATAGACGCTTTGCAAGGAGATACAATATTCAAATGCACAGCCTTGAATGGATGTGACGCTCTGCGGGATCGTGATTTCGGCCAGACGGAAGCATCCTTTGAATGCACTCCAACCAATGGACGTGACGCGCTCCGGGAGCACGAGAGCAGTCAGCCTGATGCAGTTAGAGAACGTGCCGTCATGGATCTCTGCAAGACCTTCCGGGAGCGTGATGCTGCGCAAATTGGAACAGTTGGAGAACGCGCGATTTCCGATTTCCGTAACATGCGCCGGGATCGCAAGCTCGGTCAGGGGCGAAGCAGTCGCGGAACGCATCCGCGCTGATCGACGTCACACCTTCCGGGATCACATAGCCGTCCAAGGAAGCGGCGACGGGCACACGGATCAGCTCCGTCTGCGCTTTGTTATAGAGAAGGCCGCGCCCGTCGCTGGAGAAGGCGGCGTTTTCCGGGTCGACATGAATTGCCGTCAGGTGCGCACACTGAAAGGCGTTCGCGCCGACGGATGCCACATTTTTCGGAAGCGTGACCTCGCGCAGCCCGCATCCGTCGAATGCTTTGGCTCCGATGGAGGTAAGCGTCTCCGGGAACGTGACGCTGCTCAGAGCGGTGCATTCTTAAAAGCACCGTCCCCAATGGAAACGACGCTTTCCGGAAGCGCCAGCTCGGTCAGCTTGGTGCAGTTGTAGAAGGCGTATTCTGCAATGGAGGTCACGCTCTTCGGAAGCGTGAGCTTTGCCAGATTGGCGCAGGATGAGAAGGCCCAATTTTCAATGGAGGTGACGCCCTCCGGAACCGTGACCTCGGACAGCCTCGTGCAGCCGGAGAACGCGGAGCTTCTGGATCGACGTGACGGTTTTGGGGATGACATAGCGGCCGTAGGGGAAGTTCTTGGGCGCGAGGATCAGCTCGGTTTTGTCCTTGTTGAACAGGACGCCGCATACGTCGCTGGAATACACGGGATTTTCTGGATCGACCTGAAACTCGGCCAAGCCGGCGCAGCAGGAGAACGCGGTAAGCTCGATGCTCGTGACATGCTTCGGGAACGTGATACCGGTCAGGCTATCGCAGTCGGAGAAGGCATGCCCCCGATGGACGTCAGTGCCTGGGGAAGCGTGAGGTCGGTCAGCTTGTTACAGCTATAAAAAGCACAGCCTTCAATGGATTTCACGCCGTCGGGGAGCTTGACGGCGGTCAGGTTGTAGCAGCTTTCAAATGCGCTCTTCCCGATCTTTGTGATGCCCGCTCCCGCGTCTACGGATTCCAGCCCGCTCAACTGAAAAAACGCATAGGGCGTGATCTCCTTCACGGTGTCCGCGATGACGATTTTTTTGACACTCGAGAAGCCGTACCAAGGAATTTCGGAGACAGTAAAAGGATTCCGAACCCGATGCTCCGGGTCGCTCATGGCGAGCACGGTCATGGTTTTGGTGGAGGAATCGTATTCGTATCGGAAATGATCCGCCCAGTAGTCGTAGGTCGCGCCTGCGGTCAGGGGGATTCCCGCAGCAAAACGGCGCAGAGCGCCGCCAGCGTTAAAATGAGGCTCAAGCATCTTCTTTTCATAAGCAATCTCCTTTTTCTGCTGCTTTTTCAAAGCAGCGCCGTCTATGTGGCCGGTGCTTCCTGCGGGCGCAGAGCGGCGCGTAAGCTCATGCCGAGGCGTGGGCCTCAGGCGGGACGACCCCTCGGCACAACCTTAGGGAACCTCTGAATCAATCGGCTGCGGCGCTCAGCGGGTCTTTTGTCCCAGCTTATCGGTTTGAAAATCTTGAAATACACAAAGTATTCCTGCGATTTTCAAACCTCAATTTGGAACAAAATTCCTCGCTGACCACTCTTGCAATTGATTCAGAGGTTCCCTTATGATAAGGACTATGAAAGTCTCACGCAAAAGGACATCACGACCCTGTGCGCCGAGGATATCGAAATGCCGGAGATTGCAGCCCCGGCAAGGCCGAAGATAGGGTTTTCGGCATGATTTTCCCAGGCCCTGTTTTCTGCGCTGATTCTTGATGCGCAAATACACTTGCAGGATAGAAGCGATCAGGCAGATCATACCCGGTGGAGCATTTTTGCCTCACCGGGTATTTTACACTATGGTCAGACCGACACCATAGGAGGCACTTATGAACGACAAGGCCATTCGGAATATTCTGATCGCGTACCTGAAGGCATCCAATCACGAGATCCGTATTTATCAGGAAAAGAGCATAGGCACTTCGATCTGTGATGTAATGACGGTAACGGACAGGCTGACCGGCTATGAGATCAAAAGCGACCTGGATAACTATTCCAGATTGGCCGGCCAAATAAAAGCATATGACCGCTTCTTTGACGAAAACTATTTGGTGGTCAGCAAAGCCACTGTCAGTCTGCGCAGTATCATGTGCCGGACTATTGGGGCATCCTGTGCATCGAAAATGACAATATCACTTTGTTCCGGAAAGCGCTCGGCAACCAGCAGGTATCCCGGAGAAACCAGCTTACCATACTGTGGAAGCTGGAGCTCAAGAATCTTCTGGTTCGGAATAATATGCCCCTTTATGCGCAAAGGGATCGTAAGTACATATCAGAGCAGTTGGCTTCGACAGTGGAGCCCGGCCTTTTAGGGCGGCAAATTACCCGGGAACTGTTGCAAAGAGATTATCCCCTTGCAAGAAATCGTGCAGTGACCGCATTTTCTCCCAGCCCCAATAAAACGCATACGGCGGCAGGTGATATACCTGCCGCCGCTGCTTATTTCTCCATCCATTTTTTGATGGTTTTGTTGGTATTGTGCCGCTGCACAGCGCCCACCGCCGCCGCAATGTTGGCGTCCCGCCGGGCTTTCTCCGCAATGGAGTTCTGCCGGTCCAGCAGGTCGTTCTGTTCCATGGCCAGGCATTGGCCTGCTGCTGCTCCTGCAGGCGCATTTCCTCCAGCGCCCGCTGCTGGCTCTTATCGAAGTATTCGATAGCCTGCCGCACATCGTAGTCCGAGGTGGAGATCATGTCATAGATGTACTGCAGGGCGTCCACCCGCCGGTACTGGGCCGGAATGATGCGGGTCTCCCCATAGAGCGCCGCCAGTTCCTTTTTTGCATGGGTCAGCTCCTGCTCCTCTTTTCTGATTTGTGCTTGATGCTTCGCCTCCCATGCGCTGCGGGCGGCCTGATACCGGGGCAGGAGCACGGAGTCATATTCCTCCTTTGCCTTGGTGTACGCCTCGTCAAACTCCTGCTGCTGCCGGTTTGCGGCCACCCAGGCGGCTGTGCACTGCTGCTGGTATTCGGCGGAATTGCGGATTTTCTCGATGGTTGCCGCCTTCCGCTTGCGGTAAAGCGCGAAGTAATACACAGGCACCCAGACAAACAGCGCCAGCGCGAACATCCAGACCAGAAAAGCGCTGTTGCTGAAGGTGGAAGGGCCAGCGTGATCCCGGCGGGGCTCAGCATCAGCAGCCAGTTGACCTTGCAGCCGTGCCGGATAGGCGGCTCGGTGTAATGGGCCTCCTGCCGAACCGGTGGCTGAGGTTCCGGCTCGGCGTAGGTCTCCGCCCGCTCCTCGGGCAGAAACTGCTCCAGCACTTGGATCTGCGTTTCCAGCTCCAGCGCCTGCTTGACGATTTCCACTTGCTTTTCGTGTTCCATAGCGTTTTCTCCTTTTCTTTTTGGTATGGATAAGATAGCGCACCCCATGCGCCTTTTTCGCCCTACGGTGTCAGGTGTTGGGAATCGTCCATATTTTCATGTTTTTTCTTGAGACGATTCGGTTTTCGGAAGAATACCAATATCTGCGAGACTGTCCTTAGGGTAACAGCGCCGAAACCATGCGATGCTGTTCTCCAACATTGCTTGCTGCTGCGCCAGACAGTAGGAGTTCAGCAGAAATTCAATGCTGCGGTCGCCCTTGAGGAAGTCGCTGATGGAGGCTTGAGCAGCTTGTGAATGCCCTTCAGCATTACAGTAGTACTCAGATCCAAATAATTGTGGAGAAGATGATCGTGAAACACAAACGGTATGGTCTCTCCCGGGTCGCCCGACATGGTATATCCACTGCAGGTCATGTCGCTGACATCGCCTTTGGTACGTATCCTTGCCAGTGTGCGATCCAGGTTTCTCAGCCAATTGTCGGAGTATTCCGAAACGGGCAGCTCCCGCCGCAGTGTTTCGGCGTCCCAAGTGCAGAGGTCGGTCAGCACAAAGGGCTCGTCGGGCCATCTGTGAGAACACACGATGTCCCCGGCGTGAAACGGAGTGGGAAAGTCGAACCACATACCCTCAAAGGCAATGGACAGATCCGTTTCACGGTCGTTGAGCGCTCTGCACTCCAGCTGGCACACCTCTCCCTGCGGGGTCAGGACGCAATAGTCTTCCCGCGGCGAATTCTCACCCGGATCCAAGGGGCGCTTGAAAATGCGGAGACCGACTGTTTCTTCCTCTGCCGCCCTCCGGATCGATGCGGATAGGCAGCGGTCAAAATCACTGAACGGGCCGAACTCCATATCTCCGCATAATTCACCCTGCCGGGACAGCTCACAGACATAGACGCAGCCCTCCGGCTCCTTGAAGCGCCGCAGGTCCCGCTCCTGCAGGTCAATATAGTCCCGCAGAAACTGGTGAAAATCCGGAATGGCCTCCAAATTCAGCCGCTCTGCCATAGCGCAGTTCGGCATGGTGTCGATGATCTCCCGCCATGCGGCGATTCTTTCCTCCAGCGTGGCGGCTTTGCACCAATACACCAGAAAAGCCGCCTCCGGCGTGGTAAATGAATAGTTCAGCTTTTGCAGGTGCTCCCGCATGTCGCGGGAATCAATAAAACGATAAATGTCCATTTTCCTCCTGTTCATTCTGCCTGCCCCGGCAGTGTTGACTGCCGAAGCAGGCAATAGGCGTTCAGCAAAAATTCGATTCCGCAATTTCCTTTGAGATAGGTGCTGACAGGTTGCAAAATTTTATGAGAACGGTCCAGCGATCCCCGGTAATATTCCAGGTCCAGATAATCACAGATGGGCGCTTTCTGCCGCCGAATCAAGCCACCTTCTGCACGGTATCCAAAGGCGCCCATGATACGGCTGTCACCCTGCCCGAGAAGACGCTCTATCGTCCAGTCGGCGCAATCCAGCATCTGCCGGTCATACTCGCTGGGCGGCAATTCCTTCATCATTCGCTCAGAGTCCCAAGTGACCATGTCCGTCAGGACAAACGGTTCATCAGGAGAAAACCGAGAGCAGACAATGTCGCCACTATGAAACGGTGTAGGAATGCAAACCACATCTCTTCAAAGAGAAGATAGGTCATCATATCTTCGGCATCCGTCGGCGGCAATTAATCCGTAGAATTTCACCGTCCTGATTGAAGAGACAGGTGTCTATCCGACGGCTGTGCTCTGCCGCATTGAGCGGTTCCTTGCGGATCTCCAGTTTGCAGCAGTCCGCAGCATGTGCCGCATGTATTGCGGCAGCAAGACAATCCTCGTAACTGCGATACACGCTACCCGAATCGGTTTCTTCCGCCGCTGCTAATCTGTATTGATAGACGCAACTGTCTGCCGACTGAAACTGTCCCAGCGTTTTCTCCTGCAGTTCGATGTGAGCAGCTACCCGCTCCCGGATATCCCAAGCGTAGTCCCAAGGACAACTCGGCACATACCCGACTATTTCCTGCCATGCGGCGATTTTTTCGTTCAGTGTGGCAGTCTTGCAGCTACCAGATCAAGAACATTTTTCCTCTGTACTGAATCGGTATTGAATTTCCGCCAGGTATCGCCGGATATCTGCGGAGTCTATAAATCTGAAAATGTCCATTTGTACTCGCCTCTTTATAGGTACTCCATCCAGCGAATTTGCCGGATTTCCAGTTGCTTTTTTCCTTGCGTAGCACAGCGCCCGCCAGGTTCCCTATGGATCGGGAATGCTCATCGTAGACGGCGATCAGGCGGCTGCTGCGGTCAATCATATACCGATGCGAGCGCCAAAGCGGCCATCCGCCGTACCGGTTCCACACAGAGAATGCGGTCAGATGCCGCTATAGTTTTGCCGATAGGAATTCTCTGTTACATCGGCGTTTATAGCCCGGAAAGGGCAGAATCGCTATCAGCGTCAGCGGCAGATTCTTACGCAGCCGCAGCACGGTCTCCGCCGCCCAGGTGTCTACCCCCAGCGCTCCGCCGTAGAGAAATGTCGTATAGCCGTCGGCAATGGCCTGCAAAATTTCACTTTCCAGCGCATGAAGCATTTTTGCGGCGGCGGGGTCGCCGGTGTTGCTGCCCCAGGGGAAAAATTTGGGGCGATGCCCCGTAAAGCAGCAGGTTTTCGGCCGCTGTATGTCCAATGCTTATCCCTCCTGTTCCTCCTGAATACTGGTAATGCCGGCTCCCGTCGGCTTTGAACGACACCCATCTCATCCGGCAGCAAAACGCATGGCGAATCCGGGTATCCATTTCCGGCGTGCAAAGCGTGGAATGTAGGTAGACGACGGCTTTCCCGTGCCGCAGTTCTACTCGCCCACGGGGATAGTAGTTGTATGGCATCCCGCCGGTAAGGAAGTGCGGGAAGCGTTTCCAGAACCGCCGATGATTGTTGCTGACCGCATCGACCACATTACCGGAGACGGAAAGCACAACAACAATTCCCCGTCCACATACCAGAATAGCCCCCGTTTCGCAGTCACCACTCCATCACCTCCGGCTATCAGGATAGAACATCCTGTGGGTCTTTTTCGGTTCATCGCAGAAAAAAGAAAAGCCGGCATCCACCGGCTTTCCTGTAAACACACTTATGCTCTTTTTGATGGCTGTCATTTTCTGACGGTAGATAAGCTCGTTTGAAACGATTTCCGTTGCAGCGTTTCGCAGATTGTTCATTTTCTGCACCCCTGGTCGGTGGTCAGAAGGTTGGCATATCGCACGGCGATGCTTCTTGAGATGGCCAGGTGCCGCTGCCCCCATGTCCCGATTGGCTGATCTTATCCGGCTCATCATCTCCGACAACCAGATAATAGTCACTGACCACCTATATTTCAGCCCTGTGCGTTCATCGAATGTACTTTTCCATCATTAGCGCCTCCATCCCCACAACATTGACTTCTGCGGCTTTGCCTTGGCGACTTTGATTAATATCTCATCTACACGGCTTCTGTGTACCGTCCCGCCGCAATCAACTTGTTGCGGAACCGGTTCAACCCTCAATGATAAGCCGCCATTCCTGCCGGTTCAGTTCCACATAGTATTTCTGCTTCATACGCTGCTCCTCCTTTGATTTTCTGCAATTATTGTAGCAGGAGAATTGGCGTAAATCGAATGTACGGATATAAAAATCACCGAGAAAAGTCTGTGATAGACCGGTCGGTGATTTTTCCCTTGCTACGCCTGACAGCTAAGTTCTTTTTAACTTTCGTTGTCAACCCGTGGCTTTGCAACTCGGTTTTTCTCCCATTGCCGATTCAGCTGCGGTGATAAATTGATTTACTGCCTTATCAACAAAACCGAAGGTTTTCGGGCTTTGCTATATCTAAACGGGCTGATATGGTTTGACCAAATTTGCCAAAACGAGAGCCGGTTTCATCCAATTTAGTGGTGCAAGTGGTTAACTGTAGGCAAAAGGGGGGCGAAAAAAGAGGGGAAAGAGTGGTTCCCAAAGTGGTTAACCGAGGCGATTTTTTGCCAGGGGTGCTTTTCAGCCTCCTTCCCCTCGCTTTTTGGCTGTGGCAGTTGGCATAGTTTGAGCTAATTTGAATAATTGAATATAATTTGATGTAGGCCAGCATAAATGCAGGTGCTTTTTCATTTCAGGAACTCGTATTCCGGCGGAAAGAAACTGCTGGCCTTGAAGCGGCCGTTTTTCATTTACGCGAGTAATGAGCCGGGCAGATATTTGAAGCCCGGCGGCGATAACGAGATTACAATCTCGTCCAGAAGCAACAGCAATAATTAGAAATGAGGTGACGCAAGATGATCGAGTATGAAAAAGAGCAATGATCGAGGCGGAGGACAAATATACCTTCCGTCAGAGCACGCAAATTTCCATGTAAACCGGACTGATCGGCCACCTCCGGGCAGACATGATACAGACGGCAACGGGTTTTTCAGCAGCTGGTTTGATTTCCGGGGAGCTGAAACCGATGAGTTCAAGGCAGAGTTTGACGAGGTACAGGATGGCGTAAGTATGCGAGGGAATCTTTGAAAAAAATTGATAAACAGCATGTGAAAGAATTCAACAAGGGCTGCACAGAAATAACAAAAGGCTGAGAGCAACTGCTCTCAGCCTTTCTTTACAGTAAACCTCCTCATACCACACGCGGAAGTCCGCCTCGTCCTGATGCTTAGCCATGGTGCACCTCCTGCGGCGGAATCTCCACGCGCAGCGCGCCATATCCACGCGCCCGTCGGCGGTGAAGGATGCTTCCTCCAGCAGCGCTCGCCGCCGCATAGCCGCCGCCCGCGATGCTGCCGTCGGCGGCACGACCCGCCGCCACGGCAGCGCATCCGAGCAGCGCCGCATGGCTCCAGCCGACCTGCGCGCCATACGGCGCGCCGAGCGCCCATGCAATCTGTCCATAGGACGACCCGTCGGCGGAATCTGCCCCACGAGGCACATAGACGCGCGCCAAATCCCTCTGTCTGCTCACGGGGATCTCCCTCCATTGTCATAGACTGCCTGTAAAGCGCAGAACCAGTATACTTCAATTCAATCTGTCAAGGCAACCCGCCATGCCAGGCGGCTACAGCAGCTTGATGGCGATCATTGACAATGCCGAGCAAGAACGAGGGACAATTCCCCGATGCGGTTGAGCCGCGCAAAATTTCACAGCGGTTGACAAACTTCGCCGACACAACCGCGCCCCAGGTACGAAAGCACCACGACGGCCCATCGGCAGCGGAAAATCCGCGCACCCAGCGAGATATGGCTCACCGCGCCGGTCAGCGCCACGAGCGTCATAATCATGGTACTCATTGCCGACGGCAGCCTTCAGATTATAGCCGAGGACGAGCGTAAAGCACCGTGAGCATCAGGATCCCGCCGCCGCTGCCGGTAAAGCCACTACCCAGCCGATGCCGCAGCCGGCAGCATCGCAAGGGCAAATCTTGCAGCCCGGACTGCTCCGCGGCGGCCGACGCGTCAGTGCCGCCGGTGATGGGCTTCACCAGAAACTTCACGCCGAGAAACACCGTCGTGAGCATGGAGATATAGCCCAGACCGTCCGGCGAGTGCCGGCTGAAGAGAAACCCGCAGTAGCTGCCGGCGATCGTTCCAAGAAAGGCGGTGACCGTCACCAGTCCGCCGCGCCGAAGGTCGATATTCTTGTTTTATAGTATGTATAGGCCGAGAGCATGCTCGCCAGCACGTCGGAGGCCAGCGCAACCGTCACGGCGTCCTGCTCTCCAGCCACAGAGACTCATGAGCATCGGCGTGATGACCACCGCGCGGACAGCCCGCAAGCCCCGTCGCTTGCCGGCGCCCAGACCGGCTGCGGTATAAACCAGATATGTCAAAATTTGCGCTATCACCTGAAATCATGGATTTTTTTGTCCGGAAAGCATTTATTATGGGCGCAAGGCGAAAAATCTGCAAACTTGTTTGCTGCCGGATTTTACAGAAAACTCATAGGCCATCTGTCAGGAGGGCTTGACAAATTCCCGCGCGGCGGTGTGACCCGTACCGTCGGAGATGGAGCGCAAGGCAGCATCCTGCGCAGCTCGCCCCATGCTCCCCGTCCTCGGCGCGCTGATTCTGCAGGCAGCCTACGGTGCCGTCGACCTGCTCGTCGTCGAGGCGGTTCGGCTCGACCTCAGGACTCTCCGCTTAGGCCAGGCAGTCAAGTGCTCAACCTTGTCGTTCGTGGTGACGCAGCTTGCCGTGGGCGTCATTTGCGATCGCGCTATCTCGGCGAGGTGCCCCAGACAGATCGGCGCGGTCATCGGCGGTGCGGCGGTCGTGTTCGCGCTCGTGTCCGCGCTGCTGTTTGCGGTGCCGGTCGGTCTGGCGGCGGCCAATCGCCGTGGTGATGCAGGCCCCGGCCGAGCCGTCACGCTCACGGCGAGCTATGTACGCATCTGCGGCGGCGGGACCAGCTTCTTCATCGTCGCGTATAACCTGCTCTCGGCCATCTTCCGCGGGCTGGGCGACAGCCGCTCGCCGCTGCTGTTCGTGCTGGTCGCCTGTCTGGTCAATGTCGCGGGGATCTGCTGCTCGTGGCCAGGCTGGGGAATGGACGCAGCCGTCGTGCGCAGTGGCTTTGCCTATCTGAAGGGTTTCGCGCCGGGAGACGATCATGACCGTGGTGCTCTTCAGCATGGTCGGCTACTTCAGCAGCAGCGGCCGGCGGTCTGTCGCTGCAGAGACATTGTAGCATCCGCGCCGCGTCTTTGCTCGGCGGCGCGGATATTTTCCCACAAATTCCGCCGATTGGAAACTGCTGTTGACAGCGCCAGCACCGCTATAGTAGTCGCAAAAGACTACTATGAGTGAGGAGGGACTTGCGATGACGGATATTTCCATGATCGCGCAGCTGGAGTTCGGGTTCGGGAGTTCAAAGGGTTCGCGCTGCTCGAGGAGGCGGCGCGGTAAGCAGGTACGAGGAGCGAGCAAGCTCTCGGGCGTCGCCCAGTCGAAAATCTACGATCCTCGAAGCGCTCATCCAGCGCGGCGCGGTGCTCAGCAGCAGCGACGGGCGCGCGACGCTCTACCGCGCGGAATCACCGGCGCATCTGGCGGAGCTGCTGCGCGGCGAGATGGATCGGGGGCTGCGCAACCTCGCACTCGCCGCCGAGGGGCTCGTCTGCGGCCAGAATGACGAGAAACGGATCCTGGCACCTCGGCAGCTGGGAAGCGCGCGCAGCCCTGCCTGCGGATGATCCGCGAAGGCGCGCGAACAGGTGATGCTGCAGATCTGGGCGGACAGGCTGGACGAGGGCTGGAGGACGCCATTGAGCGGCGTCAGGCGGAGCTTGAAGGTCGTCGTGATCTTCTACGACGCGGCGCAGCGCTACGGACGACATCGAACCTCTACTGCCACGGCTTTGGGCAGGACAAGCTGCGCAGTGGAAGGGCCGGTGGCTGCTGCTGGAGACGGACGGGCAGGAAGTGATCTACGCGGGCTTCAGCCGCGAGCAAGTGACCGGCCATACACCCGCAACTTCCGCATGACGCTGCTCGCGTGCGAGTGCATCCGCCACGACGCGTACTGCGCGCGCCTGCGCATGCAGCTGCCGCCTGAAGCGTGAGGTGTTCGGCGACGATATGGAGGGCATCCGCGACGTTTTGACGTCCATGGAAATAACGCAAACCGCCCGCAAGGGCAGAAGGAAGAGACGCGCGACATTCTGATTCTGCGCCCGAAGCGAACATCCACGCGCCTGTACCATGCCGGAGGCCATCGACGCCGTGCGAAGCGCCTGCGTCTCTACTCCACCGGTGTGTGACATTCCGCTGCGCACGACATCGCCGTCCCCGAGGGGCCGGGCGGCAGCCTGTACATGTACGGCTACGCCGCGCCCCAGCGGAGGCGCTGGGTGTGAAGATCGTCTCCGAGCTTCCGGAAAACGCGAAAGCGCGGCCTGCCGTCGGCGCCAAAATCGACAATGGTGCTACTCGACGCGCAGGCGGGCGCGGTGTGCGCCCTGCTCGACGGGACATTAAGCCACCCGCCTGCACTGGGCGCGCTCGCCGGTGCGGCGACACGGCTGCTCGCGCGCGGACAGCCGCGTCTTTACAATCCTACGGCACCGGCGGACGGGCCTCCAGCAGATTGACCGTCCTCGCGGTGCGGCCGATCAACAGGTGCAGATCGTAGGGCGCAACCGCGATAAGGCCGCGGCGCTCGCGGCGCAGGTGCAGGCGGCACACGGCGCCCCTTCTGCACGGCGGACGTCCCCGCGGACGAAGCCGCGGCGAGATACCGACATCATCACAACCGTCACAGGTGCGTATACCCCGCTCTTTGACGGCACTCGTCCGCCCGGAACGCATATCAACGGCATCGGCTCCTGCACGCCGCAGCAGGCAGAGCTCGACAGTGAAGCTCATCGCGCGGGCGGGAAAATTTACGCCGACGCTCGACGGCACGTTCTGCACAGGCAGGCGACCTGATAAGGCGCTCGCGTCCGGCGCAGTGACGGAGGAGCACATCACGGGCAGCTCGGCCAGCTCATCGGCCGGACGCCGGAAACGCAGACGAGATCCACCTTCTTCGACTCGACCGGCACGGCGGCGCTCGACCTCGTCACGGTGAAGCGGATCTACGACCGCACAGGCCGCTCATCTCGGAGACAGCATCGAGCTGTAAGCTATTGGGAGGAACAGACAGATGAAGAACTGAAAACCATCGAAATGCATACCTGCGGCGAGCCCGCGCGGATCGTCATCGACGGTATGCCGGAGCTGCGCAGCAGCACCATGCAGGGAAAAAGAGCAGGACATGCGCGAGCACTACGATAACCTCCGCACGGCGATCATTCAGAGCCGCGCAGCCGCAAAATATGTTTGGCATCGTGCTGACGAAGCCCTGCCGCCCGGAGGCCGACTTTGGCGTGCTGTTTCTCAACGGCGTGGGCTATGAGGGCATGTGCGGCCACGGGACGATCTGCCTTGCCACCGCCGCCGTCAACGAGGGCTGGATCCCCTGACGGAGCCGGAGACCGTCATGAAGATCGACACCGTCACGGGCCTTGTGCCGGTGCGCATCCGCGTGAAGGACGGACGCGCACAGGCGTCACGCTGCAGAACGTCCCCTCGTTCGTCTACAGCACCGATCAGGAGATTCACACCGATCACCACGGCACCGTCGCGCCGACATCGTGTTCGGCAGGAACGTGTTCGCGCTCATCAACGTCGACGAGCAGGGCATCCCCATGACGCTCGAAAGCCTCCGCCCACTGACGAATCTGGCGATGGACGTGCTCGCGCACGTCAACGACGACGCGTCCTTCCGGCACCCGGGCTTCCCGCCTTCCGCAAATTGAGTTCATGCTGCTCTACTCCGACAAGGACGCCGCCCCGGCTACTCCGGCCGCAACTGCATCATCTTCGAGGGCGAGCAGACCGACCGCTCCCCCCTGCGGCACCGGCGTGAGTGCGCGGGTAGCCGACCTCGTCCACCGCGGCAGGCTCGCCATCGGTGCGGAGACGGCGCAGGATAACCTCATGGGCCAGCGCTTCACAGGGAGGGCCGTCGCCGCCGAAGGCAGGTCGGGGCTTCCCCGCCGTGCGCGTCGAGATCTCCGGCACGGCCTATAAGACCGGCAGCTGCGCGGTTCCTCATCGACGAAAATGACCGCTGACCTACGGGTTCCCGTTCACGCCTAAAAACACTTCGCCCCCAAAGGACATTGTCGCTGGGGCGAGCGTTCGCTGCGCTGCGCGTATTTTTGTGTGCCATGCACTGCAAAAATACACTAAACTCGCGCAGAGGAATTTTTCGCGGCGTACACGCCGCAAAAACACTTGCGCGTGGGGCGGAGCGCAAGCCTATTTGTTTAAAGGGCAAAGCCCTTTTTAAACAACTGCTATATTCCTCGTCTCTGACGGGCTCGCACCACTCGCTGCGGCACACAGCAGCAGCTGACCGCCGCCGCTCGCCGCGTGGTGGATGTGCCCGCCGCCGACCACGGCCATGCGCTCGACGCCGAAGGCCGAAGCGAGGATTTCACACGCGCGGGCGAGGTCGACGCGCTCCTTGCACGCAGGCGATCCACGAGCGGTCTCATATGTCAGATTACATAGGGTTTCTTCATAGGCTTCATATCCTCCTCCCGCGGCATTTCCTTGACGGAACGCGCCGCGTGTTATATACTGATGAGCTTATCATACAAGTTAAACTGCACTTTAAAGTCAAGTGTCATTTTGACAATTCACAGAGGAGGAAACACAATGGTCTATACCGTGGGCGAGATGGCGAAGATGCTGGAGGTTCCGGCCTCCACGCTGCGCTATTATGATAAGGAGGGGGCTGCTGCCGTTCGTGGAGCGCTCCCCGGGCGGCATGCGGATGTTTCAGGAGAAGGACTTCAGTGGCTGCAGGTCATCGGATGTCCGAAGAAGGCGGGCATGCCGCTGCGGGACATCCGGGTCTACATTGAGCTGGCCATGCAGGGCGATGACACCATCGGCGAGCGTCTCGCGCTCTTCGAGCACCAGCGTGAGGTCCTGCGTGAGCAGATGGAGCAGCTGCAGCGGACGATGGACGTCCTCGACTACAAGTGCTGGTACTATGAGACGGCGCGCGAGGCGGGTCGGTCGGCGCCGTGCAGCAGCTGGACGCCGCGCAGATCCCGGAGCGCTTCCGCAGCGTGCGCGGCGAGCTGCGCAACGCGTAGACAAGACAAACAAAAGGAAAAGGAGAAATTGCATGAATTTCATTTGCAAAACTGGAAGGGCACGTTGCTGTGCCTTGTGATCGCGCTGCCGTGCTGGTGGCTGGGCAAGCGCTTCCCCCATCGTGGGCGGGCCGGTGTTCGCCATCGTGAGCGGCATGATCGTCACGCTCTTCATCCGCGACAGGAGCACACTGCAGAGCGGCATCACGTTCGTCTCAAAAAAGGTGCTGCAGTACGCCGTGATTCTGCTCGGCTTCGGCATGAACCTCTCGGTCATTCTGCAGACCGGGAAGCAGTCGCTGCCGATCATTCTCGTAACGAGCACGGCCTCGCTCGTGATTGCGTGACGCTACACAAGCTGCTGCACATTCCGGGCAAAAATTTCGACGCTCATCGGCGTCGGCTCGTCGATCTGCTGAGGGTCAGCCATCGCAGCCACGGCTCGGTCGCATCGACGCCGACGGAGGAGGTAGCGCAAATCATCCGTCATCTTCTTTTTCAACATGCTCGCCGCGCTCCTGTTCCCGATGAACGGCGCTCGGCTTCTCCGGAACAACGGCAGGCCTTCGGCATCTTCGCCAGGACGGCCCGTCCTCCGTCACGGCGGCCGCCTCGACGTGGGACTCGATGTACTCCCTCGGGAGCGAGACGCTCGACAAGGCCGTGACCGTCAAGCTCACGCGCACGCTCGCCATCATCCCCATCACGCTCGTGCTCGCGTGGATGCGCACGCGCAGCGCGCAGGCGGACGGCAAAAAGGTGGAGCTGAAGAAAATTTTTCCGTTCTTTTCATCCTCTATTTCATCCTCGCCTCCGTCATCACAACCGCCGCGACGGCGCTCGGCGTTCCGGCGTCGGTCTTCTCCCGCTCAAGACGCTCAGCAAGTTCCTCATCGTCCTCGCGATGAGCGCCATCGGCCTGAACACGAACATCGTCAAACTCATCAGAACCGGCGGCAAGCCGCTCGGTCTGGGCTTTTGCTGCTGGGTCGGCATCGCGGGCATGAGCCTTCTGATGCAGCACATTCTGGGGCTCTGGTAGCGATGGGACAGAAGATCGACCGGACGTATCTCTTTGAGCGGATGCCCGTGGGGCAGGCCGTCCGGCGGCAGATCATCCCCTCTATCGCGAGCCAGATGGTGATCCTGCTGTATAACCTCGCGGACACCTATTTCGTCGGCCTGCTCAACGACGCGGCGCAGACGGCGGCGGTGTCGCTGGCGTACTCGGTGACGCTTCTGATGACGGCGCTCGCGAACCTCTTCGCCGTGGGCGGCGCGGGGCGCATCGCCCAGCTCCTCGGCCGCCGCGACCGTGACGGCGCGCGGGAGGTCTGTGCGGTGAGCTTCTGGTTCGCGCTGCTCGCGAGCGCGGCGTTCTGCGTGCTGTTTACGCTGCTCTCCTCGCCGATTCTGCGCCTGTGCGGCGCAACGGACGAGACATACGCCACGCCCTCGCCTGCGGCTATTCCCGCTGGGTCATCTCCGTGGGCGGCACGTTCTCCATCCTCAACACCGTCCTCGCCAACCTCATCCGCGCGGACGGGAGCGCCTTCGCCGCGTCGATGGGCGTCTCGGCGGGCGGGATCATCAACATGCTGCTCGACCCGCTGTTCGTGCTGCCGCGCTTTCTCGGCATGGGCGCGGAGGGCGCGGGGCTCGCGACAGCCATCTCAAATGCCGCCGGGATGCTCATCCTGCTGGGGATCATCGCGGCGCGCCGCCGTGTGGGTGTCGTGGCGCTGCGTCCCGGCGACCTGCGCGCGACGCGGCGGCACATCGGCAGGATTCTGCGCATCGGCCTGCCGTCGGCGGTGCAGTTTTGCTGACGCTCGTGGCCGTGGGCGCGCTGACGAAGTTCATGTCGCTGTATGACACGGCGGCGGTCGCGGCGCTCGGCATCGTCGTTCTTGACATGCTGCCGCTCTACTTCTCCATCGGCGTTGCCAACGGCCTGCTGCCGCTGCTGGCGTATAACTACAGCGCCGAAAACCACGAGCGGCGACACCGGATTTTCCTCTGCGGCTGCGCGGTCGCGGTCGGCTTCTCGGTCGTCTGCGTCGCGGGGTACGAGGTGTTCGCCCCGGCGCTCGTGCGGATTTTCATCGGCGATGCGCAGACGATCGCCTACGGCACGAAGCTGCTGCGGATCATGGTGCTGGCCATGCCGATGATGTCGGTCTGTTACCCGATGATCACCCAGTTTCAGGCGATGGGGCGCATGCGCGAGTCGCTCATCTGCTCGATCCTGCGCAAGGGGCTCGCTCGACATCCCGCTGCTGTTTGTGCTCAACGCGCTGTTTCCGCTCTATGGCTGCGCCGCCGTGCAGCCGATCGTCGACTGCATCTGCATGATCGTCGCCATCTATTTCTACAAAAACTCCCCACCGCCTAAAAAGAAGGCTCTCACCGCCCCGGCGAGAGCCTTCTTTTCATACAGAGTGCGCGCGCACGGCACGAAAAAGATCCAATCCGTTTTTGCGGCGGCGTGTACGCCGCAAAAACCTCTGCGCGGAGCGAGCGTCGCAGGCCGGCATATCCGGCCGGGGCGCAGAGCGCAGCGACCACTCTCAAATATACGGCAGGCAGAGCCTGCCGTATATTTGAGGAATCGTTGTTATCACCAAAATTAATGGCAAGGATTTGTAAAAACTATCATACAAACACCCCCGTTTCCTTGACACCCGCGCGCCGCGCGTGCTATGCCGAATAATAGCGACAGAGGGAGCCGTTTTCCGGGGCCTGACGGTTTTGAAGTGGAGCACCATGAACCCGGAGAATGTATTTGCCGACCGTCTGGGCGCACGTATCAAGGGGCATGCCATGGGCGAGGGTGCCGTGCGTCTTCATTTTCTGTTTCAGGAGGCGCACAATGAGAAAAGTGGAATCATCACGGGCGGCGACGGCGACCTGCCGGTTGTCCGCAGAAGGCCGTGGACACGCTGCGCGCGTTGGACATTCCTATGAGGCACACGTCTATTCCGCGCGACCACCCCCGAGGTGGCGCTTTCGCGTCGCAGGCCCGCGAGGAGCAAGGTTCGGCATTAACGATCGCCACGCCGGCCGGGATGGCTTATCTGGCCGGTGCGATCGCGGCCAATACAACGCTGCCGGTCGCATGGAATCCCGATCCGGTCGGCACAGCTGGGCATGGACGCCCTTCTTTCCCAGTTCAAATGCAGACGGGCATCCCCGTGGCGACTGTTGCGATTGATGGGGGCCAATGCCGCTGCAGCCGCTGGAGATCTCGCAAATGGAAGGGACGGCGCTCGCTCTCACGCAAAACAAGGTGCGCGCGCCCGCGACGCCGCCAAATCGAAGCGCGCCTGCTGGCGGACGAATAAAGCGATACATTGACACTATCAACATAAAACGGATTTTATGCAGAGGATTTTATCATGGAAAAATGACGCGGCTCTATGAGGGGAAAGGCAAAGAAGGTTTGACGGAGTTCCGCAGTCTGATGATCGTGTCCTACAAGGACGACGCTACCGCGCTCGACGGCTGAAGAAGGGCACCATCGCCGGCAAGGGCGTGGTCAACCACGCTGACGAACTTCCTCATGCAGTTGCTGGAGAAGAACGGCGTGCCACCCACTTCGTTGAGGAACTGAACGACCGCGAGACGGCCGTGAAGAAGGTGTCCATCGTGCCGCTGGAGGTCATCATCCGCAATGTCTCCGCCGGCCACTTCGCCCAGCGCTACGGCGTGGAGGAGGGCATCGTCTTTGACGAGCCGACCATCGAGTTACTCCTATAAGAACGACGATCTGCACGACCCCCGCTCAATGCCTATCACGCCATCGCACTGAAGCTCGCGACCCGCGAGAGATCGAGACGATCAAGACCATGGCCTTCCGCGTCAACGAGGTGCTGACCGAGTACTTCCGCACCCTCGGCGTGCGTCTGGTCGACTTCAAGCTCGAGTTCAGAAAGCCGTCTGGCCGACGGCACATCGTCTCATGACGAGATCTCCCCGACACCTACTTCTGGGATCAAGACGAACGAAGCTCGACGGGCTGGCTGCGCGACGCTGGGGCGGTCATGATTTCTGGAGATGATGCACCGCGTGTTCGGCGAATAAGGCGCGGAGGAACTTCATGAGCAATATTCACGAAGGAATGCGGCGTGTTCGGCGTTTCAGCCCGAGCAACTACGACGTGGCGCATGACGTACTACGACCTGTTTCGCTGCAACACCGCGGGCGGAGTCCCTGCGGCGTCGTCAGCAACGTTGGGCTGTTCGCCGCGGCCGTGGGGCTGTCCAACGTCTTCACGCCCGACCATCGACGCTCGGCCCAGCAGCATCGCCGTCCCAGCCCATGTGCGCTGGCACGATAACGGCAATGACCGCAACAACGCCCAGCCGATCGTCGTCAACCATGTGAAGGGCCGCCGCCAGCCCTCGCCTAACCTTATCGTCGCAGCTACGAACTGCAAGCAAAGCTCGAGCTCGAGGGCTCGGGATCTTCCAACCACGACGAGCGACACCGAGGTCATCTCCTACATCATTACGAAAGCGCCTGACATCCGCCTGGATCGAGGAGGCCGTCAACGCGCGATGGGGCAAGCTTTGGAAGGGGCGCTCTATTCGCTTGTCATCATGTCCCCGGCTCATCGCCGCCCGCGATGAAGCACGGCTTCCGCCTGCTCTGCTACGGGCAGACGGCGGACGGCCGGGGCCGTCATCGCCTCGAGTCCTGCGCGCTCGATGGCGGTGGGCGCGGCCTTCATCCGCGACATTGAGCCGGGCGAGATCCTCGTCTTTGACAGGCAGGGCGTACGTAGCATCCGCATTCCTGTGAAAAGCAGCCGCAGTCGCTGTGCGTGTTCCGGAGTATATCTGCTTCGCCCGCCCCGACTCCGTGATCGACGGCTGCTCCAGGTACACGCACGGCACGCGTGCGCACTCGGTCGTTCCTCGCGCTCCGAAGCACCCCCGTGCAGGCGGACGTCGTCATCGGCGTGCCAGTTCCGACCTCGACGCGGCCATCGGCTATTCGCGCGATCCATCCCCTATGAATCGGCTTCATCAGAACAAGTATGACGCAACCCATGCCCCCACGGTCAGAAGAGCCACGGGACCAAAGGTGCGCATCAAATATTATCTCAAAGTGTCGTGCGCGGCAAACGCGTCGTGCTGATCGACGGCTCGATCGTCCGCCCGAACGACGAGCGCGCGGATCGTGACTCCTGCGTTCGGCGAGGCCACGGAGATCCACATGCATCTCCGCGCCGCCGTTCCTCAACCCCTGCTACGGCGCGGACATCGACTCGCGCAGGCCTGATCGCCTGCCACCACAGCGTGGAGGATCAGCAGAATCATCAGTGCGGACTCTCTGGAGCTATCTGAGGCGTCGAGGCGCAAAGCGTCTGGCCTGCGGCGTCAACGGCAAAAGAACTACTGGCGGCGTGCTTCGACGGGGCCTATCCACGGAAATCCCAGCAAGTGCCTAAAACCGTTTGAAGAAAAAAATTTCGAAAGGCGGGTACTTCCATGAATCATAATTCCCGCTCGGAGGTACGCAGCCGCCGGGGTGGACATCACCACCGCCGGATACCGGGCCGTTGAGCTGATGAAAAGCCACATCGCGCGCACTATGACCGCGGGCGTCTGTTCCGACATCGGCGGCTTCGGCGGTCTGTTTGAGCTGGACACGACCGGCATCGAGCACCCCGTGCTCGTCAGCGGCACGGACGGCGTCGGCACGAAGCTGAAGCTCGCCTTCCTCATGGACAAACACGACACCGTCGGCATCGACTGCGTGGCCATATGCGTCAACGACATCATCTGCTGCGCAGAAGCCCCTGCTGTTTCTGGACTACATCGCCTGCGGCAGGAACGTCCCCGAGCGCATCGCCGAGATCGTCAGCGGCGTGGCCGAGGGCTGCGATGAAACGGCGCGGCGCTCATCGGCGGCAGGACGGCGGAGATGCCGGGCTTCTACCCCGCGGACAGTACGACCTCGCAGGCTTTGCCGTGGGCGTCGTCGACAAGGCGAAGATCCTCGATAAGACGACCATACACCCCGGCGACGTCGTGATCGCGCTGCCCTCGAGCGGCGTCCACTCAATGGCTTTTCCCTCGTGCGCAAGGTCTTTGACGTCGGCACGCCGACCTCAAGGCCCCCCGCGCGGGACTCGGCGGCCGGAGTCTCGGCAGGCGCTGCTCGCCCCGACGAAGATCTATGTAAAGCCCATGCTCGCCCTCTTTGACGCCGTGCGCGTGAAGGGGTGTCCCACATCACGGGCGGCGGCTTCTATGGAAATATCCCCCGCAGCATCCCCGACATGCTCTGTGCGCGCATTACGCGCAGCGCCGTGCGCGTGCTGCCGGTGTTCGACCTGATCGCCCGCGCGGGCGTATCCCCGAGCGTGACATGTTGTTCCAGCACCTTGGCGTCGGCATAGGCGTGGTCGTCGCGGCGGAGGACGCGCAGCGCGCCTGGAGATCCCCCGCGCAAACGGCGGGAGACGCCTATGTCATCGGCGAGATCACCGAGGGCAGCGAAAAAGGTGGTTCTATGCTGAAAACACGGATCGCCGTGTTCGTCTCCGGCGGCGGAACGAACCTGCAGAAGCGCTGCTCGACGCGCAGGCAGCCGGAAAAGATCCCGAGCGGTGAATCGTCCTCGTCACGCGAAAGCAATCCCAAAGGCCTATGCCCTCAGCGCGCGGCGCGCGGGCGTAATGGGCGTCGTCGTCGAGCGGCGCCTGCGGCGAAGATCAGGAGGCGCTGGATAGGATGCGCTGCGAAAGCAGCCAGAGATAATCATCCTCGCCGGCTTTATGAAGCATCTGAGCAGGCGTTCACGGCCAGTGGCCCGGCGCATCCTCAACGTCCACCCGTCGCTGATCCCCGCCTTCTGCGGCAAAAGGGCTTCTATGGCCTGCATCCCACGGGCCGCGCTCACGCGCGGCGGTGAAGATGAACAGGCGACGGTACACCATGTCAATGAAATTCCGGACGGCGGCGGATTCTGCAGAAGGCGGTGGAGGTGCTGCCGGACGACACGCCACGAGACGCTGCAGCGGCGCGTGATGGGAACCGAATGGATCCTGCTGCCGCAGGCGCGGAGATGGTCGCCGCGCACTGCGGGCAGAAAAAAAAGGGAGCAGGGCATGAACGTCTTACGAACTGAAAACCCCGCGTGAAGCTGCTGGAGCAACAACTATACCGGCCGCGGCATCGTCATCAACAAGACCCCGGATGGCAAAAAGGCCGCCGTGGCCTATTTCATCATGGGGCGCAGCGCCAACAGCCACAACCACATCTTCACCGGGACGGCGGCACGGTCTACACCCGTCCCGCTCGACGAGTCGAAGGTCGAGGATCAAATCGCTCATCATCTACGCGGCGGTGCGCCACATGGGCGGCCACCTCATCGTGACCAACGGCGACCAGACCGACACCATCTGCGAGGTCTCGCGCGCGGCCAGAGCTTTGAAGAGGCGCTCGAGCCGCTGCTCGAGCCGGACGCGCCGAACTTCACCCCCGCATCAGCAGCATGGTCACCTTCGTCGGCAGGGACTTCCGCTATGAGATGAGCATTCTCAAAACGCAGACGCCGCAGGCAGCGCCTGCAACCGCTACCACTTCTGCTACCCGGCGCTGCCGGGGCGTGGGAGCACTTCCTGCACACCTGCGTCGGCGACAGCGACCCCCTCCCGACGTTCAGGGCGGGCCAGGCGCATGGCCATCCCGGACATCGGCGAGCTGACGCAGCTGGCGTGGGGAGAGCCTCAACGAGGAAAACCGCATCTCGCTCTATGTACGGATGGTGGATCTGGAGGCGGCCGCACCGAGAACGCCGCCTGATCAACAAAGAACGCTCTGGGAGGTGCGCGCCGTGGCGAATAATAAGGACGCTACATCTCCCCCTCTCCACACGCGCTACGCAAGCGCCGAGGATAACATATCTTCTCGAAAACTTCAAGTTCCGTACCTGGCGGCGGCTCACTGGATCGCGCTGGCGCGCGCCGAGCAGACGCTGGGGCTCAACATCACGGACGAGCAGATCGCCGAGATGGGAAGCGCACAAGGACGACATCGACTGCGCCACAGGCCACGACGTGATGGCCCACATCCACGCCTACGGAGCCCACTGCCCCAACGCCATGCCCATCATCCACCTGGGGGCCACCAGTTGCTACGTGGGGGACAATACGGACGTGATTTTGATGAAGGAGGCCTCATTCTCATCGGGATAAGCTGGTGCGGGTGCTGGCCAGCCTGGCCAAGTTTGCCGACCAGTACAAGGCCCTGCCCACCCTGGGCTTTACCCACTACCAGGCTGCCCAGCTGGTCACCGTGGGCAAGCGGGCCACCCTGTGGATGAACGAACTTCTCTCTGACTTGGAGGAGGTGGAGTACCGCCTGGACCACCTGAAGCTCCTGGGCTGCAAGGGCACCACCGGCACCCAGGCCAGCTTCCTGGAGCTCTTCGCCGGGGATCAGGAGAAGGTGCGCCAGCTGGACCGGAAGATCGCCGTGGAGATGGGCTTCGGCCCCGACCAGGTGCGCAGCCCGTTACCGGCCAGACCTACAGCCGGAAGGTGGACGCGGCCATCCTGGCCACCCTGTCCGGCATCGCCCAGTCGGCCCATAAGTTTGCCACCGACCTGCGGCTGCTGGCGCCACATGAAGGAGATCGAGGAACCCTTTGAGAAGCACCAGGTGGGTTCCTCCGCCATGCCCTACAAGCGCAACCCCTGGCAGGAAGCAAGGCTGACGAATGGTGGTTGCGCCAGAACCCGAAGGTCATGAATCTGCCATTCAAGGAGAAGATTCGCCGTGCAGACCGCGACAACTGCATCAACCTCTATATCGGCGACGAGGCCGAGGACATCCTCAGCGACGGCGCATGGCAGCAGTTCTTTACCGAACAGCCCGAACCGCTGACCCGCGGTGAACCGATATTGACGGGCTGGTCGATTTGGCGCAGCGCGCGAGCAGGTCGACTATGCCGTGGTCGCGCCGACGATCCGCTGGTGCTTGGGCGCGGTGGACGCGCTGACGGCTGGCAGGTATCCCTGCTTCGACCCGGCCAACGCGGCGCCATCATTGAGGGCAGCAAGGCGTTTTCCCCAAGCATCTGATGAAGAAGTACGGCATCCCCACGGCGGCCTATGAGATTTTCGACTGACATGGACGCGGCGCTTGCCTATCTCGAAACCGCCCCGTGCCGGTCGTCGTGAAGGCGGACGGGCTTGCACTGGAGCAAAGGCGTCATCATCGCGGAAACCCTGTCGAGGCACAGGCGGCAGTCAATGCCATGATGCTGGAGAGGCATTTGGCAAGAGCGGCGAGCGGATTGTCATTGAGCAGTACCTGACGGGACCGGAGGTGTCGGTGCTGTCCTTCACGGACGGCAAGACCATTGTGCCGATGGTGTCTTCCATGGATCACAAGCGCGCTGGACGGCGACAGGGGCTTAACACCGGCGGCATGGGCACAGTTGCGCCCAACCCGTACTATACCGGTCAGATTGCCGACATCTGCATGGAAACCATTTTCAAGCCGACGGTCTCCGCCATGAATGCGGAGGGGACGCACCTTCAAAGGGGTGCCTGTATTTCGGACTGATGCTCACGCCGGAGGGCCCACGCGTGATCGAGTACAACTGCCGCTTCGGCGATCCGGAAACGCAGGTCGTGCTTCCGCTTCTGGAAAGCGACCTTTTCACGGTCATGCGGGCAGTCACGGAGGAACGTCTGTCCGAGGTGCCCGTAACATTTGCGGACAGGAGCGCCGCCTGCGTCATCATGGCATCGGACGGCTATCCGGCACACTATGAAAGGCTTTCCCATCACGATTCCGGAGGATGTCCTGCCGTATGTGTACTCAGCCGGGACGGCTCTGAAAGACGGACAGCTCGTGACTGCGGGCGGTCGCGTGCTCGGCGTGGTCGCCGTAGCGGACACGTTACCGGACGCGCTGAAGCTGGCATACAAACGGGTTGAGAATATCCGTTTCGAAAACGCATATTACCGGCATGACATCGGCAGGCGCGCCTGCGCGCATGATATGCCTGTCGGAGAAGGGAAGTAACGCATGGTATACAGAGTATTTGTAGAGAAGCGGCAGGGCTGGCACAGGAGGCGGAAAGCCTGTGCGGGGAACTGCGTAATTTTCTGGGATTGACCGACCTTACCGGCGTCCGTATGCTCAACCGGTACGATGCGGAGGGACTGACGGCGGAGGTGTTTGACCGGGCGGTGGGATTTGTATTTTCCGGAGCCGCAGCTGGATGATGACCTATACCGAGCTGCCGGCTGGCGGCGATGCCTGCTTTGCGGTGGAGTACCTACCGGGTCAGTTTGATCAGCGGGCGGATTCCGCAGCACAGTGCATCCAGCTGATGGCGGGTGGCGAACGTCCCGTTATCCGCTCCGCACGCGTGTACATCCTGTCGGGCAGTCTCGACGGCGGAGGACATTGCCGCCGTGAAGAAATACGTCATCAACCCCGTGGAGGCGCGCGAGGCGGCGCAGGATAAGCCCGTCACGCTCGCTATGCGTTGCGCTCTGCCCACCGGGATGTGGAAACCCTGACCGGCTTCCGCGACATGGAAGATCCCGCGCTGACTGACTTTATCGCGGGCGGGCTGGCAATGGATCGGACGATATCCGGTTCTGCCGTGACTACCTCCGCACGGAACAGCGCGACCCGACCGTTACTCGAGATACGCATGATCGACACATACTGGTCGGATCATTGCCGACATACAACCTTCCTCACAACCATTGACGGGGGAAGTTTGAGGATCCGTGCCTTGCGGCGGCGGCGTGGATTCCTACGAGGAAACCCGGCGCAGACTGGGGACGTACAAAGCCCCGCAACTGATGGACATCGCCACGCTGGCGGGAAAATATCTGCGTGCCGCAGGTAAGCTGCAAAAGCTGGACGAGTCCGAGGAAATCAATGCCTGCACGGTTAAAATGACCGTCAGCCACGACGGGCGCGACGAGGACTGGCTGCTTCTGTTCAAGAACGAGACGCACAACCATCCGACCGAGATCGAGCCGTTCGGCGGTGCTGCAACCTGCATCGGCGGAGCCATCCGTGACCCGCTGTCCGGGCGCTCCTATGTGATGCCGCCATGCGCGTGACCGGCGCGGCTGATCCCACTCGCCCTGTATCCGAGACGATTCCCGGAAAACTGCCCCAGCGCCGTATCGTGCAGACGGCGGCGGCTGGCTACCCTCCTACGGCAACCAGATAGGGCTTGCCACCGGCATGGTGGATGAGCTGTACACCCCGGATATGCCGCCAAGCGCATGGAGATCGGGGCTGTCATTGCCGCTGCACCGGCAGAGAATGTGCGCCGTGCCTGCCCGATGCCGGTGATGCGGTCATCCTGCTTGGCGGGCGCACCGGAAGGGACGGCATCGGCGGTGCGACAGGTTCTCTCCAAAGCGCATACAGCCCATTCGGTGGAAACCTGCGGTGCCGAGGTGCAGAAGGGAAATGCGCCGGAGGAGCGCGCTGCCGGAAAGCTGCCGGGCAGCAAGACCGAGCAGGCAGCGTGATGGCCTGGCTGGCGACCCGACGCACTGAGCGCCGATCTCACACGGCGCGCACAGCGCGGTTCACACTCGAGTTGTTAAGATCAGGCCGCGGGCGCCGATTATCACAAGGCATACCCCACCTTACAGGAATTTTGAAAGTTCGCATTTGAGCCTGTGCCGGGGCAAGTTTTTGCTGCTCCTCGGTGCGCTGGACGCGCAGCTTGAGCTCGGCGCCGCCGCTATCGGCGACAGGACTCGATGTCGGCGTTTCTTAGACCACGACGTCCCGCTGACGCTCATCTCGTTCGCCATTGCACCGGTATTGCGCGGGCGAGCGCGGAGCAGAAGACCGCCGCGTGAGCGCTTTTACTGCGCCGCTGCGGGCAGGCCGCAGCGCACGCCAACGATTCCGGTGCTCGAATCGGTCTATCCGACGAGACGCAGACGGCATGGTCGTGCGTTTTACCCATGAAGCGGGAAGCGTGCTGCGCCTGCCGTCAAGGTCGCACGCCCGAAGGCGCTGATCCCCGTCTTCCCCGGCATTAAACTGCGAGCACCCAGCGCGCCCTGCTCGAAGCGGGGCGCGACGCCGAGCAGTTCATCCGCAACGTTTAACGAGCGCCGACGTTATGGACAGCGTCGAGCGCTTTGCTGCCGGCGATAGCCAGATCATCGTCATTCCCTGGGCGGCTTTCTCCGGCGGCGACGAGCCTGACGGCAGTGCAAGCTCAATCACGGCAGCCTCTTCCGCAACGCCGCGGTCAAGGAGCAGGTCGCCGGACCTCCCGAAAGCGCGACGGTCTGATGCTCGGCGTGTGCAACGGCTTCCAGGCGCTCATCAAGCTCGGTCTTGCGCCCCATGGCAAGATCATGGACACCGACGCTGATTTCCTGACGCTGACCTATAACGTCATCGGCCGCCATGTTCACCTCTGCCGTGCGCTATTTCAAGTAATTTAAGAAGAGAGGAGCAGACCCAATGGCTTATTATTATCCTTCCGGAACCGTCTCGCCACGTTCAGCGAATATCTGCTCGTCCCCGGTTACACGTCCGAGGACTGCATTCCTGACAACGTCTTCGGTTCAAAACAAACGCCCTCGTGCGCGCTACCGCAAGGCAGGAGGAGGCCCATCGCCTGAATATCCTGGATGGTCTCGGCCATCATGCAGTCGGTGTCGAACGACACGCTGGCCATCGCGCTGGCCAAAGCGCTTGTGGAGGCCGGCGCGGATGTGCTGTGTATCGACTCGTCGGAGGGCTACTCCGTCTGGCAGAAGAAGGTCATCGACTACGTGCGCGCGAACCATGGCAATACCATCAAGATCGGCGCGGGCAATGTCGTCGACCGCGACGGCTTCCCTTTCTCGCCAAGGCGGGCGCGGATTTCGTCAAGGTCGGCATCGGCGGCGGCTCCATCTGCATCACGCGCGAAACAGGGTATCGGCCGCGGCCAAGGCCACCGCAGCGCTCATTGAGGTGAGCGCCGCGCGCGGCAAATACTTCCGCAAGACCGGCGTATATGTCCCCATCTGCTCCGACAGCGGCATCGTGCACGACTATCATGACGCTCGCGCGCCATGGGCACCCGGACTTCCTGATGCTGGGCCGCTTCGCTTCGCTCGCTTCGGCAGATCGCCGACGAACAAGCTGTAATCAACGGCGTGTGCGTCAGAGAATACTGGGGCGAAAGGCTCGAACCGCGCGCTGCGCAACTGGCAGCGTTACGACCTCGGCGGCAAGACCGGGCCTTGCGTTTGAAGAGGGCGTGGATTCCTACGTCACCTACGCAGGGCTCCTGCAGGATAACGTCGCAAGAAGCGCTACAAGGTCAAGTCGACCATGTGCAATTGCGGCGTGACGACGATCCCTGACCTGCAGAAGAACGCGAAGCTCACGCTCGTCTCCGCCACCAGCATCGTCGAGGCGGCTATCACGATGTCACCCTCCGCGCCACGAACGCCAGCAACAACTAAACAGCGCAAAAGAACAACAAAAAGCGGTTCCCTGGAACCGCTTTTTGAGCACTGAGATCAAAATACCATCGTCAGGAAGTTGTAGAGCAGCTTGCAGCCGTAGAAAACGATGATCACGCCGCCAGACCTTGTTGATGACAACGAGCGTTTTGGGCGTGAAATTGTCGCTGAAAAAGCGAGATGAGCAGCGTCAGCCCCTGTGAACCACAGGCAGGACGGGCGAGCGCCACGCCGCTGATAAACGACGCGCTTGCGCGCCGCGGGCAGCGTCACGTAGAACGCGCCGGCATCATTGTTCCCCAGCCGATGAGTGCCTGCGCTGGAAACCATGTGACCATTAGCCAGGCGACGAGATGGTCTTGGGGATCGAGTCCGCGGTCCGGTTGCGCCGATCTCTCCCGCCTTGGCGCGCAGGAGGCCGACGCCGATACAGCACGATCAGGCTGCCGAGTCAGGGCCGAGTTGATGACGAATAAATTTTGCAGCCCGGATGGGCGCGACGTATGCAAGCCCCATCGTACGTCATCGAGTGACTTCTTGTAGACCGTCAGTGCTCACCCGAAGCACGGCGTTGAGTAGTGTAGCTCGACCGATTGAATATTACCGCTCGCGAGCTCCTTTTGCCGAAAAAGCAGTCGAGCAGCAGGCGCACATAGGCCACGTTGTTCATGTGGTGGCCGAGGTCGATGTCTGTCGACCGCACGGCGTAGTGCGAGAAAAGGTCGGCGTCCTCAAACTTTTTCATGGAAGCGCTGCAATTTTTTCGGGATGGCTGTCTCGGCGGGAAGGTAGTCCTTCGGAAGCCCGAGTCGCCAAAGCGGATGATCTTCTGCTCCGGTCCTAAGATGGCCCACTGGTCTTGCTGCGGGCAATGACCGTCTCACTGCGCGAGAGAGTGTAACTGCGGCACGTGCGTACGTCGCGCTCGCTGCACGCCTCCGCCCACGTGCGCACCGTGAGTTCGTCCATCAGGTACGCGCGCTCAAAGAGATCGCCATCGCGCTGCCTGCCGACACCAGCACCTCCGCGTGCTGCGCTGCGATGCCTGAAAAATCGTAAACGCCGCCAACGGCGACAGCGCGCCGACGCATCACAGTAGTCGAGCGGCGTGACAGTGAACGTTTTTCAAATGCTCCATGCAGTTCTCCTTTGGTGTCGTTTTCTTAACGATAAGTATAGCATGGAATTAGTATTGCCTCAAGCGGGCAAAATGACCCATGCGTTAAAAAGCTC
>VOFG01002972.1_pt1 | contig 40609 bp, 62 predicted proteins | sample 5384171 | NCBI WGS metagenome assembly VOFG01 (sample SAMN12384726, study PRJNA508395) | human gut metagenome | isolation source: healthy gut F | host: Homo sapiens
CCAGAAAAGGCTTCTTTTTGATCACCTCTTCGACCGCATTCGGAATCGTGAGCATATCGTTATTTTTTATGTGACAATACCAACCGGATCCGTCGCCGCACAGGACGCTTCCCTGCCCGGGCCGTGTCTAATTTTTCACTCCGACCCGCTTTGTTGCAAAAAATAAAATTACCCGATAAAAACAAACAATTCATTCTATTTTTGTGCGAAAAATAAATTCTTGTTTGATTTTACAACTTATTGATTGTTTTTATGATTAAAGTGTTGAAATTCGGAGGCACGTCGGTGGGTTCGGCCGCGAATATGAAGAAAGTAGCCGAAGTAGTCCGTCACGAAGGAGCGGGGATCACGGTGCTGTCGGCGATGTCGGGCACGACCGACGCTCTGGTGAAGATCGTGGCGGCAGCCGCAGCCGGAAGACCGGGACACGGTGGAAAGCCAGCTCGCGATGTTGACCGATAAATATACGACCTGCATCGACGGGGTGCTCGGCGCACCGAGACGAGGCCTCGGACGATGAAAGCCGCCTTTGAACTGATTCGCAGCGAAGTCGGCGCATTCCGCGAATACACTTCCGAACGCACGATCATCGCGCAGGGCGAACTACTGACCTCGGCGATTTTTCACGCTGTACCTGAACGAAAAACCGGCATGAAGGCCGTATGCCTAAACTCGCCCGACTTCATGGTGACCGACGAAGACGGGAAAGTAGATACTTGCCGTCTGAGGGAAGCGCTGGCCCGGTAGCGGCCGACCAGGATACTTTCTACGTGGCGCAGGGTTTCATCTGTACGAACAACCGAAGCGAAATCGACAACCTCGGACGCGGCGGCAGCGATTACAGCGCGGCGCTGATGGGCGCGGCGATCGACGCGAACGAAGTGCAGATATGGACCGACATCGACGGACTGCACAACAACGATCCGCGCATCGTCGACCACACCCACCCGATCGAAACATGAGCTTCGACGAGGCGGCCGAACTGGCTTACTTCGGGGCGAAGATCCGCACCCGGCGACCATACAGCCCTGCAAAGACAAAGGGATCGCCGTGCTGCTGAAAAATACGATGGACCCGAAAGCCCCGGGCACGACGATTTCCGACCGCGACGACGATTCGAAATCGTTCCACGCGGTGGCCGCCAAAGACGGAATCACCGTGATCCGTATCCACTGGCGCGTATGCTGATGGCCTACGGCTTCCTGCGTAAGGTATTCGAGATTTTCGAACAGTACCGCACGCCGATCGACATGATTACCACGTCGAAGTGGCCGTATCGCTGACGGTCGACAACGACAAAGCACATCGACGAAATCGTCGCCGAACTCGAAAAAGCTCGGCACGATCGAGATCGAACGCAACAATTCGATCGTGTGCGTCGTCGGACGAATGGAACACGGCGACGCGGGACTGGCCGCCAGCGTTTTCAAAAGCGTCCAGTCGATTCCGATCAAAATGATCTCGTACGGGGCGAGCCACCGCAGCCTGGCGATGCTGATCAGCACCGAATACAAGAAACAAACCTTGCAATCCCTTAACGACGGACTTTTCGAATAATTATGAGCGCACGAAATTACATCAAACAGTTAGCGGAACTGCCCCGTCGTTCTATTTTTACGACATGGAACTGCTAAACCGCACACTGAACAAGGCGACCGAAGCGTCATCGCGTTACGGCTATAAAATACATTATGCGCTGAAATCGAACTTCGACCCGCGCATCGTCGAAGCCGTGCGCCGCGCCGGCATGGGCATGGACTGCGTCAGCGGCAACGAGGTGCGGATGGCCGTCGAAAACGGGTTTGCGGCATCGGAGATCGTATTCGCCGGCGTCGGCAAAACCGACCGGGAGATCGAATACGCGCTCGGCCAGGAAATCTTCTCGTTCAACTGCGAATCGTTGCACGAATTGCAAGTCATCAACGAAATCGCCGGACGAATGGGCAAAAAGGCGCGAATCGCGCTTCGGATCAACCCCGACGTCGATCGAAAACGCACCGCTACATCACCACCGCAAAGCGGATAACAAATTCGGCATCGTACGACGAAATCGACGCGGCGATCGCTTCGCTCGAAAAACTCGCAAACCTCGAAATCGTCGGGCTGCACTTCCACATCGGCTCGCAGATCCGCGATATGCAGGTGTTCGAAACGTTCAGCAAACGGGTATTCGACATCAAGGAGTGGTTCCGCGAAAAGGGCATCGTTTGAAACACCTCAACATGGGCGGCGGACTCGGCATCGACTACGACGACCCCGACCGGGAACCGATGCCCGACTTCGAAACCTATTTCGACATCTTCCACCGCAACCTGAAAATCGACGAAGGCCAGACCGTGCATTTCGAACTGGGCCGCTCGCTGGTCGCGCAGTGCGGCGAATTGATTACGCGCGCGCTTTACAACAAAGAAACGTCGGCCGGTACGAAGATCGTGATCGTCGACGCAGGAATGACCGACCTTGATCCGGCCGGCCCTGTACGGCGCGAAACACAAGATCGAAAAACCTGACTTCCGCGACCGGGAGCGAAAAATATACGATCGGCGGCCCGATCTGCGAATCGTCGGATATTTTCGGCCGCGACGTCGAACTGCCGGTCACCTCGCGCGGAGACCTGCTGACGCTGCGTTCGGCAGGGCTTACGGCATGGCGATGGCATCGCGCTACAATCTGCAGGATCTGCCCGGAGCCGTATACAGCGATAAACTATAAAACATATTTTTATAAACTACCTAATAAAGCGCTCATTCATAGCGCTTTATTTTTTGATGTGCGATTCTCCGTTCGGAAGCACCTCGGTGACGACGGAACCCGGTATCGCTGCCGGAGCTTGTGAAGATAAGGAATGAGCCGCCGCCGTCCGATACGAATTATCCGCATTTATCGCCGGGCCTACCCGCTGAAATTAGATACTTTGTAAAACTTTTCGTAACTTTCGCACCTATTTCAGGCGACCGGAACTCCGGCCGATTTCCGGAGGAAAGCCCGACTGCCCGAAACAATCGACGACAAATTAAAAGGAAAACAAGATAGAACGATGAAAAATTTCATTGAACTGGCTGAAAGCCTATATCAAAACCAACCTGAACGCCGAACAGATCTCCCGGACACTGACCCAGATCGGACTCGAAGTCGAGGGATTCGAAAAAGCGGAATCGATCCGCGGGGGACTCGCCGGACTGGTCGTCGGCGAAGTGCTGACCTGCGACAAACACCCGGACGCCGACAAACTGCACGTAACGACGGTCGACCTCGGCGACGGGCAGCCGACCCAGATCGTATGCGGCGCGCCGAACGTAGCGGCCGGACAGAAAGTGGTCGTAGCGACGATCAACGCCATGCTGTATCCGGACCGGCGAAGAGAACGGCTTCAAGATCAAAAAAAAGTAAAATCCGCGGCGTCGAATCATTCGGTATGCTGTGCGCCGAAGACGAGATCGGCGTGGGAACGAGCCACGAAGGAATCATCGTACTGCCGGCCGACGTGAAAGCGGGAACTCCGGCGAAAGAATATTTCCAATTGGAAGACGATTACCTGCTCGAAATCGGCCTGACGCCGAACCGGGCCGACGCGATGTCGCACTACGGCGTAGCGCGCGACCTGGCCGTCTACCTGAAGGCCAACGACATCCCGCACGAACTGATCCTGCCTGCGGTCGACGCGTTCGCCGGGACAACGATTCGAAAACCATCGCCGGAGGTAGCCGATTCCGAAGCCGCGCCGCGTTGCCATGGGCGTAACGATGACCGGAATCAAAATCGCGCCTTCGCCGGACTGGTTGCAACAACGCCTGCGAGCTATCGGCATTAACCCGAAAAACAACGTGGTCGACATCACGAACTTCATTTTACACGAAACCGGACAACCGTTGCACGCATTCGACGCGGCGAAAATCAAAGGAGACAAAATCGTCGTGAGAACCTGCCCGGAAGGGACGCCGTTCGTTACGCTGGACGGTGTGGAACGCAAACTGTCGGCCGAAGACCTGGATGATCTGCAACGCCGAAGGGCCGATGTATCGCCGGCGTGTTCGGCGGACTCGACTCGGGCGTATCGGACTCGACGACGACCGAAGTATTTATCGAGAGCGCCTATTTCAACCCTGTCTGGATCCGCAAACGGCCAAACGCCACGGACTGAGTACCGACGCGTCGTTCCGCTACGAACGCGAATCGACCCGACATGACGCCTTACGCGCTCAGGCGCGCCGCGCTGCTGATCCGCGAACTGGCCGGAGGCGTCGTTACTTCGGCCGTAACCGACATCTACCCGGTGCGGATCGAGCGTTCCGGTTCGAGGTGTCGTACGACCGATCGTCCGGCTGATCGGCAAAGCGATCCCGGAGACGACCGTCCGGAAAATCATCGACGCGCTCGGCGTGACGATCGAATCGGAACGCGACGGCGCATGGCAGGTCTGCGTACCGCCTTACCGCGTCGACGTGCGGCGCGAGGCCGACCTCGTGGAAGACATCCTGCGGATTTACGGCTACGACAACGTAGAGATCCCGATGCACGTCAACTCGACGCTCTCCTACGCCCGAAGCCGAACCGCGACAAGCTGATCAACATGCTCTCCGATACGCTGAGCGCCAACGGATTTTTAGAGATTATGAGTAATTCGCTGACTAAAGCGGCCTATTACGAAAACTTATCGGCCTAAAGCCGAAAATTGCGTGCAGATTCTCAACCCGCTCAGCAACGACCTGAGCGTAATGCGTCAAACACTGTTGTTCAACGCAATGGAGGCGATCCAACTGAACGTCAACCGCCGCAACGGAGACCTGAAAATCTACGAATTCGGCAACTGCTACTCTTACGATCCGGCAAAAAGCCGAAGAGGGAGGGCTCGCGCCGTACAGCCAGCGGGCAATGGTTTCGATGGCCATAACCGGCGCAGACCACGCGGCTTCGTGGAACGTTCAATCGCAGCCGAGCACTTTTTACACGCTACGGAGCGCGGCTGAAAAAGTGCTGAAAAATTCGGTGTCGACCTGAACGACGCGACCACCGAACCGCTCGACAGCGACCTGTATGCCGAAGCGGGTCCGCTGCAAATTCAACGGCAGACAACCGCTGCTCGAAATGGGCGTCGTCGCGGAAGATCCGCAACCTGTTCGACGTTAAAGCGGACGTTTATTACCTCGAACTGAATTTCGACGCGCTGGTCAAACTGACCCGAAACCATACGGTCACGGTCAGCGAACTGCCAAAATACCCGGAAGTGAAACGCGACCCGGCACTGCTCGTGGACAAGAGCGTCAACTTCGCGCAACTGCGCAGGATTGCTTTCGCGACCGAGAAAAACTATTGAAGAGCGTATCGCTGTTCGACGTATACGAGGGCGACAAGCTGCCGGAAGGCAAAAAATCGTACGCGCTGAGTTTCGTCCTCGAAGACCGTGAAAAACGCTGACCGACCAAGTGATCGACCGGACGATGGGCAATCTGATCCGCGAATTCGAACGGCAGGCCGGAGCGCAGATCCGCTAAACGCACGAAAAACACATCTAACAGAATATGCAGGAAAAAATCTTGATTCTCGATTTCGGTTCACAGTACACGCAGCTGATCGCGCCGCGTGCGCGAGCTGAACGTCTATTGCGAAATCCATCCGTACAACCACTTCCCTCAGCCGGACGAATCGGTCAGAGGAGTGATCCTCTCCGGAAGTCCTTATTCGGTACGGGACGCCCAGGCGCCTCAGGCAGACCTGTCGGCGATCAGGGGGACGCCTTCCGATGCTGGGCGTCCGTTACGGGCCCAGTACCTGTCGCAACAATTCGGCGGCGAGGTAAGACCATCGGCCACAAGGGAATACGGACGCGCGATACTATCGAAAGTCGTTGCGAACAACCCGCTGATCGCAGGCCTTTCGGACAGGACGCAAGTATGGATGTCGCACGGAGATACGATCGTGAAGATTCCGGAAAACTACCGCATCATCGCCAGCACGGACACCGTTCCGGTCGCCGCCTTCCAGATCGAAGGCGAACAGACCTGGGGCATCCAGTTTCACCCGGAAGTGTACCATTCGACCGAAGGCAAACAACTGCTGAAACATTTCGTCGTGGATATCTGCGGCTGCCGCCAACAGTGGACGCCCGACTCGTTCATCGAATCGACCGTCCGCGAACTGCGCGACAAGATCAAAGGCGACAAGGTATTGCTGGGACTCTCCGGCGGCGTCGATTCGTCGGTGGCGGCCGAACTGCTGCACAAAGCGGTAGGCGATCAGTTGGTCTGCATCTTCGTCGATATGGGCCTGCTTCGCAAAGACGAATTCGAATCGGTGCTGAAATCCTACGAGTCGATGGGACTGAACGTAATCGGCGTACGGGCCGGCGATAAATTCCTCGCCGACCTGGCCGGCGTGACCGACCCGGAAAAGAAACGGAAAATTATCGGACGCGATTTCATCGAAGTATTCGACGCCGAGGCGCAGAAACTGACCGACGAAGTGGCTCGCCCAGGGAACGATCTATCCCGACGTGATCGAATCGATCTCGGTCAACGGCCCGTCGGCGACGATCAAATCGCACCAAACGTAGGGGGCTGCCCGAAAAGATGAACCTCAAAATCGTCGAACCGCTGCGACTGCTGTTCAAGGACGAAGTACGCCGCGTGGGACGCCAGTTGAACGTTCCGGCGGATATCCTCGGGCGCCATCCGTTCCGGGGCCGGGACTCGGCATCCGTATCCTCGGCGAAGTGACGGCCGAGAAAGTCCGTATCCTGCAAGAAGCCGATAAAATCTTTTATCGACGGACTGAAAGAGTCGGGACTGTACGATCAGGTCTGGCAGGCGGGCGTGATGCTGCTGCCGGTTCAGTCGGTCGGCGTGATGGGCGACGAACGCACTTTATGAAAACTGCGTAGCGCTGCGCGCGGTCACCTCGACGGACGGCATGACCGCCGACTGGGTACACCTGCCCTACGATTTTCTCGCTAAAGTCTCGAACGACATCATCAACCGCGTAAAAGGAATCAATCGCGTCGTTTACGACATCAGTTCGAAACCGCCCGCAACGATCGAGTGGGGAATAGGACGATTCACCGAATCAAACGCCCGGACGTTCATACAGGAACGATCCGGGCGCTTTTTCGGTCAGCGCGGCAGGCCAATTCGGATCGTTCGCATCGGCCGTAGCCAAACGAATGTCGTAAACGATGCCGTCGCCGCAATAAGTGTAGTACAGATAAATCGGTCCGTCCTTAACGACCATGCAGGAGCCTCCGGTCCCGTAAGCCGCTTTATGAATTAATTCGTTCGTACCCGCTACCAGCGGATCGGTGTCCTTCCGATACTTTGCAGGTATTGATTCGCCTGACTGAAATGACGGCACCCGAAAAGCCCCGGTAAGCCGACAGCGGGGACGGATGCACGGTCTTCAGGATACAATTCCGCTGCGGATCGACCATCGACGCCTTACGCTGGGCGTAAGACCCCCACAGCATGTAGACAATCCCCTGTTTTTGCCGCGCGATAGCCTGTACGACGGCATCGGTAAACTGCTCCCACCCTTTTCCGGCATGCGAAGTCGCCTCGTGGGCGCGCACCGTCAACACGGCGTTCAACAGCAACACACCCTGTTCGGCCCAACGGTCGAGGTTGCCGCTCTGCGGGAACCGGCGTCCCCGTATCGGCGTTCACCTCCTGGAAAATATTGACCAGCGACGGCGGAAACTGCACCCCGTCGTTTACAGATAAACACAGGCCGTTGGCCTGCCCGACGCCGTGATAAGGGTCCTGCCCGATAATCACGACCTTCAGATCGTCCGGATCGCACTTATCGAACGCCCGGAAAATATTTTTCCCGGCGGGAAAAACCTGCCTCGTGGCATATTCCTGTTTGACGAACGCGGCAAGCTGCTCGAAATAGGGTTTCTCAAACTCCGCCCGATCAGATCTTTCCACCGCGGAGCTATCTTTACGTTCATATCGCTATAAATTTAGGTTAGTTACCGGATCGAGTTCATCCGTATGCTGGCTTTCACGAAAGCCAGCGCACGGATTCTGGATATTTCGACGTCCTTGTCGGCATGATGGACATTCTGGCTCACCAGTCTGACGCACCCCTCCTTGTCGGACTTCTGGATATATTTGACCGTAATGTACTCCTCGCCGTCGATGTCGATCGAAAGCAGGTACATATCGCCCCAGAAAATGTCGTTGATGTCGTTCAACTGCTTGTACAGCACGATATCGCCGCTTTTGAGCAACGGATACATGCTGTCGCCTACGACATAAATCGCCCCGTCGCACTTCGGCAGATTCGGAATGTGGATGTAATCCACCGGCTGCCGGGACGCCTTGTCCAGAAATAGCGGAACGAGGCCCGCCGTCCCCTCCACGTTGTACAGCGGCACGCTCTGCGATCCGACCGGGCGGTCGCTCCCCTTCAGGAAAGTCCGCTCGGGGAACTGCTCGTTGAACATGGCTCCCGTTCCGGATTCAAGCCATTCGGATTGACATTCAATGTTTGAATCAAAATATTGCGGTTTCGTTCCGACAACGACGCCCTTCCGGTTTCGATCATCGACAACGCGCTTTTACCGATCCCTATGATACGGGCCATATCTTCTTGAGTCATCGACAATTCAGAGCGAATCATACGCAGCCGGTCGCACAAAATACGGATATCGTTATTTTTTGCATTTTTCAGGCAAAAATGTGTTTTATTAAAATATTGAACTTATATTTGTACTGCAAAAAGTTAAACAGTTTTACACGAAATTCAAATAGAAATTGATATAAAGACTATTACAAGCCTTCCAAATTCAAATCTTAGATTCAAAAATTGTATAATCCATTTCGAACCGTTCTTATTTAATCTTTGTATTCAAAACTGCAAGAATTATGATCACGATCACCAAACAAATTTACGAAGAAATTGCGGAACTTCTATTGGAAAAAATTCGGGAAAAAGATTTTTTAACGGCACCGTCGAATACGACACCGACGAATTCTATTCCTCGCTGACCTGTACGCTGATCATTTGCCCGCCCCGGAAACCGGAATCATCCTCTCGGTACTCCCGGTGTGGTGGAACTACGACATCGCCCTGATCGATGGGGGAGCAGCAAAGCGATTTCAGTTGGAACACCCTGAACCGATTCCTCGAAAGCCGGTTCTAAACATCGGAGATCCTGCCTTATGAACATGACAGGGTCCGGCGTACAGGTCCGGCGGGAAACGCATCCCGGTCGCGCGACCGCCCCGGCGCTCCGACCGGAAACAAGTACGGGAAGCGCATCGGCGCCCGACGCGCTTCCCGGCACAAACCGAAAAACCATGACCGATTCCGAAAAAGCTTCCGTTTCGTCCGTTTCCGCAGGGGCTCCCGCCCCGGCCCGGCAGGAGAAGGCATCCTCCACGTTATACCCCAAAGCCCTGAAAAGCCTCGAAAAACGAATCCGGGGCTACCTGCTGAAAGAGGTCAAGACGACCTACGAATACGACGGAGACGGCAACAAACGAATCAAAAACGAAACGATCACCCGCAAAGCAGGTCGCCCCCGACCTGGCGGCGATCACATTCGCGCTGTCGAACCTCGATCCGCAACGATGGTGCGCAAAAATCCGCTGCCGACACGGGCAGTCCTCCGGACAACGACACTGCGGACGACGACCGTCCCGACCTGTCGGGACTGTCCGAACAGGCGCTCCGTGAAATTTCGGGATTGTCGGAACTCTGACGAACCGGTCGTACCCGTCGAAATTTACTCCGGAGTACGACCGAATCCGACTCCGGTAAAATGGAAACCGCCCCCGTAACTTTTCGTCTTAACCATACCGATCTATGCTGCTTTCAAACGACAGGCAGCGGCGGAACTCGCCCGCCGCTCGCTATGCGATTTCGCGCGGGTCTGCCAGCCGGCGATCCGCCTGACCCCGTTCCATCGCACTTACTACAATACGCTCGACCGCGCGCACGGACAAAATCCGCAGGCTGATCGTTTCGGTGCCGCCGCAACACGGCAAATCGCTCCGGGTCGTCGGTGCTGCTGCCGGCTTACCTGCTGGGAATCGCACCGCCAGACCCGAATCGCGCTGGCCTCGTACAACCTGCGGCTCGCGTCCCGCTTCAACCGCCGGGTACAACGTTTGATGAGCGAACCCGCCTACCGGGACGTTTTCCCCGCGACACGGCTCAAGACGTCCTCCGCAAAACAACCGAACGTGATCCGCACGAGCGACGAATTCGAACTGATCGGCGCTCCGGGCGGTCTGCTCAACGTCGGGCGCGAAGGAGGCGCTGACCGGCAACCCGGTCGACGTTTTCATCCTCGACGACCTATATAAAGACGCGGCCGAAGCCAATTCGCCGCTGATCCGCGACCATGCGTGGGAATGGTACAATGCGGTCGTCAAAAGCCCCGGTTGCACAACGATTCGCGCGAACTGATCGTCTTCACGCGGTGGCACGAGGAGGATCTGATCGGACGGATCGCCGCCCACGAACCGGTACTCGAACTGACCGCCTCCTCGGAATCTTATAACGGAAAACGCAGGCGGAACAATGGCTGCACCTGAACTTCGAAGCCGTCAAACAAAGTCCCCCACCCCTTCCGACCCGCGAAAGCCCGGCGAAGCGCTGTGGCCGGAACGCCACGGCATACGGTTACTGGAACAAAAACGCAGACTCGACCCGCTGCTGTTCGAGACAATGTACCAGGGACATCCCGCCGTACGCGAAGGACTGCTATACGGCGACAATTTCAAGACCTACGACCGCCTGCCGGAAGATACCGTCCGCCGGGCCAACTACACCGACACGGCCGATACCGGCGAGGACTACCTGTGCTCGGTCTGTTACGAGGTGGGGCGCGACGGTATCGTCTACATTACCGACGCGGTCTATTCGCCGCTCGGCATGGAGGAGACGGAGATCCTGGTAGCCGACATGCTGCTACGCAACGGCACCGTCGCAGCCCGCATCGAAAGCAACAACGGCGGACGCGGATTCGCCCGCGAAGTAGCGAAACGATGCCGCGAAGTACGGGTCGAGTGGTTTCACCAGAGTCACAACAAGGAAGCCCGTATCCTGTCGAACGCCCCCGGCCGTACTGAACCGCATTGCGATGCCGGCCGGATGGCAGATCCGCTGGCACGTCCTGTACGGCGACCTGGTCACCTTCCGGCGGCTGTTCCGCGCAAACCGGCGCGACGACGCGCCGGACGTGCTGACCGGCATCATCGAGACGGAAAGCGAAACCGCTTCGCGAAAAATATCCGGGCCGTCGGATTCAGTGGTAACGACCGGCGGGTCGGCACGACCGCCGGCAGTTATGCGACACAGAATCGCCGCGGCCGCCGCATCGCATGTTCCGTAAGAGACGGATCGCTGAACAAAAAACCCTCCGGGCGTTGCAAGAACGCCCGGAGAGTTTCATTCCGGCATCGATCATCCGGCTATTTTTTTCTCAACAAACAGCAACATCTTCAACTGAAGCCTGTTCGCTATATCGATCAGATCTACGACCGGCTGTAGGTTCAGCGACATGTCGGCCTGCAGCAAGACGACATACTCGATCTCCGCATTCCCCTCTTTCTTGTTCTTGACCATCGAGGCCAGCGCCGGCTCGATCTCCTTGAACTCCACTTTCTCCGGTCGTCGATGAAATACTGACGGTCGGCCGTGACCGCCAGCATGATATTCTTTTTGGTAATCACCTCTCGGCCGTGCTCGAATGCGGCAGCATCACCTTCAGCGCCACCGGCGTGACCATCGTGGAGATAATCAGGAAAAAACAGCAGCAGGAAGAACATGATGTCGTTCAACGATGCCGTGTACACCTCGGCGAGCCTTGTTTTTCTGCGTTCGATTTTCATCGGTTACGGTTTAACGGCGTGATCCCGGTCGGCGCGGGATCGCCTTCAGCGCTTCGTTGGCGACAACGTCCATCTGCAACACGATCTTGTCGATCCGGTTATTGAGCAGCGAATACCCCGAATAGGCAATGATCCCGACCAGCAGCCCGGTACCGGAGCAGATCATTTTTCGTACAGACCGTTCGAAATCGTGGAAATATCCAGCACGCCGGACTTCGAAATGTCGTAGAAGATCCGGATCACCCGAAAATCGTTCCAAAAAAGCCCCAGCATCGGCGCGACCGACGCGGTGGCAGGTAATTCATCCCTTTTTCCATTTTGGAAATCTGCAAACGCGCCTGCATCGACTCTTCGACGTCCTGCAAAGTCCGGTTGTCGTTTTTCAATCCCGCTGCGACCACCTTGAACGACGGGAAAAAGTCCGGCTCGCGGCAAATTGGCCCGGCTTTTATCGGAATCGCCGGCATAGATCAGTTTCAGCAGGTAGCCGAACGCCCGGCTGTCGTGCTTTCGAGCTTGCGTAGCATGTACCATTTATCGGAAATAATGAAAATCGCCAAACCCGCCAGCAGGAAAATCGGGATCAGAATCAGCCCCCTTCATCAACAGGCTGAAATAACTCTCGCTATGAACCGCGGCGGCCGGCTCTGCCGGAAGGTTTGCGACGGCCTGCAAGAAAATACACAGTAAGCCATATTCGTTCGAATAAATTTATGGGACGACGACACGCACGACGCTCCGCAATCCCGCTATGACCTACAAAATATATCTTTTCCCGGTTTCGGAATCACTTTTCGGAAATAAACTTCACCCGAGTCTCAAAACGGGCAAAACGCCATCGGCCTGCGCCCGAATCCGGCGAACGATCGAAATAAAAACTCCTAAGTCCGAAAAACTTAGGAGTTCAAACGGTGCCGGAAAGGACTCGAACCTTCACATCATCACTGACACTAGTACCTGAAAACTAGCGCGTCACCATTTCGCCCACCTGGGCAATCCAATACCTCAAAAACTCAAGCCTTCGGTTCCCGTGCCCAGAACAAGACTCGAACTTGCACGTCGTAAGCGACACTACCCCTCAAGTAGCGTGTCTACCAATTTCACCATCTGGGCTTATATCTTATTTACAACAGGAATAAAGTTCATTTAAAATTCAAAGGAAAGCTACAGAAGAAAAATCTCACTTCTGCGGCATTTTCCTTCTACTAACCTAAAACTACTAACCAAATGAACCTAAAACTTCGTTGCAAGATAAAACTTTTTCGAATCGTCAAAACTTTTTTCCGTCTGGATCATTCTTTTGAGAACGCCAGCACGTGTATCCCGTAAAAGTGCTGCAAGGTAACCAAATTTGGAATAATCCAAAATATCAGGACATAATTTTTCGATTTTTTTATTTTTCCGTTATTAATCCTATCTTTGCGGCTGCAAAGAAGGCGCGATGGGGCGACAGGGAGTTCGAATCTCTTCTGTTTCTGAGTAGCGCCGGATAACACAAACACAATCAAAATTATGGAAACGATCAAAATCGCCGGCGTGAAGCGTAACGCATTCGGCAAAAAAGAGAACAAAGCCGTACGTAAAAAGAAGGCATGGTGCCGTGCGTAATCTACGGAAACGGGAGACCATTCATTTCGCAGTGGAAACGCGTTCGCTAAGGCCGCTGATCTACACCCCGCAGTCGTACCTCGTGGAATTCGACATCGACGGCAAAAGAAGTAGGCGTAATGCGCGAAGTACAGTATCACCCGGTAACGGATAACGTGTTGCACGTGGATTTCTTCCATGTAATCCCCGGCAAACCGATCTCGATCGACGTTCCCGTGAAGTTGACAGGCAACTCGGAAGGCGTCAAACTGGGCGGTAAGCTGATCCTCAGCAAACGAAAAGTACGCATCAGCGCCACCATGGAGAACCTGCCCGACGAAATCGTCGTGGACGTAACCAAACTCGGCCTGGGCAAAAGCATTTTCGTGGGCGACCTGCAATACGACAACATCGCGATCCTGACCCCCGCGTCGACTGCGATCTGCGCCGTTAAGATGACGCGTGCCGCCAGAGGCGCCGCCGCATCCGAAGCTGCCGCAGCGAAGTAGGACGACCGCGGAACGACCGCGACGACCGACATACCGAAACGCCCTGTCGCGAAGCCCCTGTAAGGGAAGCGACAGGGCTTTTCCTAAAAATCCGACACATTGAAATATCTGATCGCAGGGGCTCGGAAACATCGGAGCCGAATATACGGAAACCCGCCACAACATCGGGTTCAAAGTGGTGGACGCGCTGGCGAAAGCCGCCGGCGTAGCGTTCGAAACGGGCCGCTATGGATCGGTCGCCGAACTGAAATACAAAGGGCGCACCTTCATCCTGCTGAAACCCTCGACTTACATGAATCTCAGCGGGAAAGCCGTCGGCTACTGGCTGAAGACCGAAAAAATCCCGATCGAGAACCTGTTCGTCGTCGTAGACGACATCGCGCTGCCTTTCGGCACGCTCCGCATCCGCCCGAAGGGGAGCGCCGGAGGGCACAACGGACTGAAAAACATCGCGGAATCGCTCGGGCACAACAACTACGCCCGGCTGCGTTTCGGGATCGGCGGAGACTTTCCGAAAGGGTTTCAGGTGGACTACGTCCTCGGCACCTGGACAAAAGAGGAGGCCGACGCCCTGCCCGAACGGCTCGATATGGCCGGAGAGGTCATCCGGTCGTTCGCAACGGCCGGACTCGAACGAACGATGAACGCATTCAACAACAAATAAGACAAAACGATGGGCGAAGATTTCTGGTAAGAGTTGACAAATGGCTGTGGGCCGTGCGGATCTTCAAGACCCGCAGCGATGCGGCGGATGCGTGCCGCACGAACGGGTATTGATCAACGGAGCTTTCGTAAAGCCTTCGCGGAGATCAAAGTCGGAGATACGGTGACCGTAAAGAAGATGCCGGTCACTTACACATACCGCGTCGCGGCGATGGTCTCTTCGCGGCAACCGGCCAAGAACGTGCCCGATTACGTCGAAAATCTAACGTCCCAGGCGGAACTGGACAAGTTGCACATCCCGAAACTGACCGTTTTCGTACAGCGCGACCGGGGAACCGGCCGCCCCCACCAAACGCGAACGCCGGGAGATCGATTCGCTGATGGGAGAGATTTACCTCGACGACGATTCGAAACGTCCGGCGATTCAGAATAATCTTTTTCCGGTATAACAAAGAGAACGCATCCCCATGCGCTCCTCTTCGTTATTTTATAACGAAAGCGGTTATTCTTCCAGGTCTTCCCTGCGGCACGTCCACCGGATAAAACCGTTCGCAGCCTCCTCTTTCGCCTTTTTTTCCGTTCGACATGGCGGGCGAGGAATATACTCAGCTCGTACAGCGAATAGAGCGGCAGAATTACCAGCACCAGGCTGAACAGGTCGGGCGGCGTGATTACCGCCGAAACGATGGTCAGCAGGATGATCGCATGTCGGCGGTATTTTCGTAGGAAAGCGGCCGTCACGATACCCATCTGCGTCAGGTAATAGATCAGCAACGGCAGTTGGAACACTGCGGCGCACGCCACCGACACGGTCAGTACGGTAGTCAGGGTACGAGCGCACGTCGATCATGTTCGTAATATCGGCGCTGGCCTGATAACCGGCGAAAAAATTGATCGACAGCGGAACGATCAGAAAATAGCCGAACAACAGTCCGCAAAAGAAGCACACCGAAACGTAGAACACGAACATCCGGCTTTGTAACGTTCGTAGCTGGTCAGGGCCGGAGCCACGAAGCGCCAGATTTCCCACAGCAGGTAGGGAACCGCCAGTACGACGCCCGTCACCATCGACACCTGCATATGCAGGTTGAACTGCCCGCCGAGCGCCGTATTCACCATATTCAGTTTGATATGGTTGATACACAGGTGTCGTCGCCGAACAGCCGGTGCGATAACTCGCACAGCCAGCGGTTGGTCGGAAAGTCGGGGACTGAGGCCCCATCAGCACCATATCGATGATAAACTTCTTGGCGACGAATGCGACGATCATGATGATGAACAACGCCGAAAAACCACGCACCAAATGGGGACGCAAAGCATCGATATGTTCAAAAAAGTCATCTCGTTATCGGATGACTTTTCCTGTTTATCGGTCATAATATTCAAACGGTTGCATACGATACACATTCGCGGTTCCGTAGAACCGCGCAAAAACCAGGCCCCTGCCGTATCCTGCAAGATTCTAATTCTTGGTAGTCTCGTCGGTCGGTTTGCAGCGGGCGCAGAGGGAGCCGTCGTCTCGTTCTTGGGAGTTTCGGCCGTATAATCCTTGTTAATAGCGTCCTTGAACTCCTTGATACCGCGTCCCATGCCACGCATCAGTTCGGGAATTTTCTTGCCACCGAAGAAAATAACGACCAGCGCCACGATCACTAAAAGCTGCCACGGCCCGATCACACCCATTATCAGCAAAGGTAAAGTTAAGCATAATTTACATATTAGGTTTTCACACTCAGGTTATTGCGGTCCGAGGCCCCTGATTCGCGTTTCCCGAAAGCCCGTTCGTCTTGCAAATATAACACAAAAACAGATTTTTTTGTTGTTCGCAGGGCATTTATTTTAGCCTGTCCCCATTCCCGCGCATTCCGGTCGTTGCGCATTCGACCGTCAAACGGAAACGCCGGCTTACAAAAAACCCCGCCGTTCGATCGGGCGGGGTCTTTTGTGTTTTTCGGTACGTAAGCTTATTTCCCGGCCAGGAAATCGAAAGTTCCCGATCCCGCTTCGACCACCACGAAACCGTCGGCCGCATTGACGGACTTCACCGCTGGATTCTGCAACAGCGGCTTGCCGCTTTCGGTGACCTTATCGGCCGATGCGGCCGGGATGCGGATGCTGGCCGTCGTATTGGCAGGAATTACGACTTTCCACGAAAGTCCGTTCTCACCCTTCTTCAATTGCTTTCGATCGGGCCGTACAGCGATTCGTACGACGCGTTCACCAATCGAGCCCGTCGGGGAAATAGGGAGCCATAACGATTTTCTTGAAACCGACCTGCTGCGGATCGCTCTTGATCCCGGCCAGGTTCTCGTAATACCACGTCATCAGGTCGCCCAGCAACATCACGTGGTTGCCCGAGTTCATCGCCGGATCCGGCCGTATCGCCGTTCCACAATTCCCAGATCGTCGTGGCGCCCTTTGTCGATCATATAACCCCAACTCGGATAGGTACGGTTCGTAGCGATCGTGTAAGCCAGGTCGCCCTTGCCGTGCTCGGTCAGGCCGCGCATCAGGAACTGGATTCCGATCAGGCCGGTGCTGACATGGCTGTCGAATTCGCCCGGGTTTTTTCCACGATATTTTCGAACACCTTGCCCTGCAACGAATCCCGGGGGTCAGATCTTGCATCAGCGACAGAATGTTAGCCGTCACCGTGTTGTTGGCGTACTGACCGGTTTCGGCATTCAAGAACATCTGGTTATAAGCGCTCTTAATATTGGCGGGCGAGCTCTGGTAAGCCGGAATATCGGCTACTCGTTGCCGCTGATTGCGGCGAATTTGCTCATAATGTTCAACAAACGGTAGTAGAAACTGGTGCGAGCAGGCGGCCGTCGGTTTTGCGAGCCGGATCGGCCGAGTGGATCAGTTCCTGGCTTTCGGGAGGCATACACCAGTCGCCGTACACGTCGTTGATAACGACATTATTATTCATCTGCGTGTCGCGGATGAAATCCATCCACTTTTTCATCGAAGCGTAATGCTCCTTGATCGGGCGGCTGTCGCCGTACTGGTTGTACAACATATCGGCCACGCAAATGTAAGCGGCGGGCCAGGTTACGTTGCCGGGTGTTGGTCGAACGTCCAGAAAGCCCGGAGCCACGTCGGGCACGCAACCGTTTTCGCTTTGGATCTGTTCGATATCCTTCAGCCACTTTTCGTAAAGCAGCGCATGACGGAACATGAAACTTTCGCCGATGCAACCCCATCGCGCGGTCGCCGAGCCATCCCATACGCTCGTCGCGCTGCGGACAGTCGGTCGGCATACTGCGGTAATTGCCGCGAATACCCCAGAACGCATTGTGGTAAATCTGGTTGATCGTCGAATCGGACGACTCGAACGAACCGACCGTTTCCATCCGGTCGTAATTGACTTTCCCTTTGAAATTTTTCAACTCGGGCTTGTAGTTCAGTCCGGTAATCTTTACGAAACGGAACCCGTGATAGGTGAAACGGGGTTCCCAGCTAAACAGGCCGTCCGACGCAGGCGTATAGATGTCGGTCACGCGCGCCGCGCAGGTTGTCCATATACAGGCTGCCGTCGTCCTTCAGCGTTTCGAGAAAAGCATCTTGATCGGCTTGTCCTTCTGCCCTTTCAGCGTTACGGCCAGCCATCCGACCAGATTCTGCCCCATATCGACGATGTAGGTACTGTCGTTCAACTGGTTGATCGAAACCGGTCCACCGTATCCATCGTCATGATGTTCGGATTGCGCTGAGCGACCAATTCGCCTCCCGGAGCGCCTACCTTCCGGGCCTGCATCCACGCGCTGTCGTCGAAGCCGTTTTCGTTCCAGCCCTTCATCTCATAATTGGCGTTATACTCCTCGCCGTCGAATTCGTTGTTGGCGATGATCGGGCCGTTGGTGGTCAGTTTCCAACTGTCGTCGCTGACTACGACCGTTTTCGAACCGTCTTTATAAGTGATTTCCAGTTGTGCCAGCAACTTCGGGTAGCCGAACTGACGCAGCGAACCGAGCAAACCGGCTGCAGGATCGCCCAGACGCATCGAGAAATAGCGCCCGTTGCCGAGGATCACCCCGATCGTATTCTGCTTGTCCTTCAGGAACTCCATCACGTCGAAAACGTTGTAGTTGACCGACTTCGTATAGTCGGTAGCCGTCGGTGCGAAGATGTCCTCGTTGATCTTGCGGCCGTTCAGGTAGCATTCGTAAAAGCCCAGTCCGCTAATGTATAAACGCGCCGAAGCGACGTTCCCTTCCACCGGGAATTCCTTGCGCAGGTAACGGGCGGCCAGACGGCTGTCGCCGGTCAGGCGATCCGTCGCGTTCAGCGAACTGTCGATCCCGATCCACTGCGCCTGCCAGTCGCCGTCATCGAGCAGCGCCATCGACCACTGCGCGGCATCGCTCCACAGCGAGTCGCCCCTTATTGGTGGTAATCAGCACCTTCCAGTAGTAATCCTTGCGGGATTCGAGCTGAGATCCCGCGTAAGGAACGAACGTAGACTGGTCGGACGAAACGACGCCCGAATCCCACACCAGATTTTCCGCTTTGTCGAGATCGGTCTTCGTAAAGGAGCCACCATGATCCGATAGGAAGTCTGCATCACGTCGTCCTGATCGGGATTCGATCCGCCATCCGAAACGGGGATGCTGCTCGTCGAGCCCGATAGGTTCCTGCAACTCAACAGTCAAATCGACGACGCCCGCCGGTTTTTCACCGCAGCCCATAAAAACAACGCCGCGCAAACCAGTGATAAAAGTTGATTTTTTTCATTTTGGTTTTGTTAAGGTTAGTTCGTAAAAATATCGTTTTATTTTTTATTTTCCAAAATTCTATCCGCAACGGACTTGCCGGCGCTTCCTTCTTCCAGGAAGCGTTTGGCCACGACCACCCGGACGGCGCGGTCGATGATCTCGAACTCGAACGGCGAATATCCGAGCGCTTCGCCGTCAACCTCCAGCGCGATCTCGGGCGACGACTCGATCCGGATGCGCCTTCCCCGGTTCAGGCTCGTCTTGTTCAACCTGTAAATTTTCCCGTTGAACAGCACCTTGAAATGGAACAGCACCGAGAGCCAGCTCATTTTGCGAATCACGGTCAGGTCGAACAACCCGTCGTCGGCCACGGCGTCCGGCGTTTGTAACATCCCGCCGCCGTTGTACCTGCCGATCCCCGATCGTAGCGCTGTAAACCAAGTCGTTAACGACCAATTCATCGTCGACATACACCTTTGACGCCGGTCGAAGAGTAGCGCAGCAGGGCTTTCAGCGTGCTCCACAGATACAGCCATTTACCCCGCTTCCTTCCTCTTTCAGGTGGTTGTAACGACGGTTCACGACGGCGTCGAAGCCCACCCCGGCCACGTTGGCCATATAACGCTCCTGCTTGTAAGTCGCCTTGTGGTACGAAACCACGCCGACGTCCTGCAAAAAAGAGTGTCCTTCGACGACGATCGCCCGGATCGCTTCGGAATATTTGCGCGGAATCCCGAACATCCGGATCCAGTCGTTGCCGGTACCGACGGCGATCACGCCTACCAGCACCACGGTCGTAGGAACCGCCTTTTGAATAAACAGGCCGTTGACCACCTCGTGGATCGTCCCGTCGCCGCCGACCACCATGATCTTGCGGAAACCGTTGTTGACCGCCTCGACGGCCAGTTCGATCGCATGGTACTTGCGTTCGGTGAACGCATACTCCGGCACGATGTGGTGATCGCGCAATAACTTGCTGATCAGCGGCCAGTCGCTCAGTCCCTTGCCGCTTCCGGCGACGGGATTGACGATGGCAAACCATTTATCGAACGTCTCCATAACCTTTACGATCTGAACGGTACATTGCGGAGCGTGGCCAGCAGATACTGCCAGAAACGGCCGACCGACGCGACGTTCACTTTTTCGTCGGGCGAATGCGGGTGCAGGATCGTCGGGCCGAACGAAATCATATCCAGCGCAGGGTAATTCGTACCGATGATCCCGCACTCCAGTCCGGCATGGATGGCCGTAACGACCGGTCGGCGACCGAACAGCGACTCGTACGACGCGATCATCGTATGCAGGATCGGCGAATCCGGATTCGGTTCCAGCCGTCGTAACCGCCCTCGAGCGCGACTTCTGCTCCCGCGAGTTCGAATACCCCGGCGATCCGGTCGCCCAGATCGGCCTTTTCGCTATCGAGCGAGCTGCGTAGCAGGCAGTGCACCAGAATCTCCCCGCTTCCGGCGGTGACCCGGGCCAGGTTGGACGAAGTCTGTACCAGCCCCGGCATCGACGGATTCATCCGGATTACGCCGTCGGGACATCCGCGTACGGCCGGATCAATTGCCGTTGCGATTGCGGGTCGATCAGCGAATCGGGCCGCCGGGCATCCGTAATCCGAACGGTCACCGCATCGTCGACGCCCCGGAACTCCTCTTTCAACACCGATTCGAGACCGGCGGCCAGCGTCCGAAAAAAACATCCGAGACAGCGTCCGGAACGACAACCGTCGCCGTCGCCTCCCGCGGAATGGCGTTGCGCAGCCCGCCGCCGTCGACCGACGCCAACCGCAAGCCGCACTCCCGCTCGCACTTTCTCAACAGCCGGAACAAAATCCGATTCGCATTGCCGCGTCCCAGATGGATATCGATGCCCGAATGTCCACCTTTCAAACCGCCTACCGCAATCCAGAAAGCCTTATATCCTTCAGGAACAATATCTTCACGATACGTCATGCGCACCGAAGCATCCAAACCGCCAGCGCATCCGACATACAGTTCGCCCTCCGTCTCGGAATCCAGGTTAACCAGTATCTCGCCGTCGAGCATTCCGCCTTTCAGACCGCGGGCCCCGTCCATGCCGGTCTCCTCGGTCGCGGTGATCAGCGCTTCCAACGGCCCGTGCACGACGTCCTCAGACTCCATAACGGCCAAAATCGCAGCAACCCGATCCCGTTGTCGGCTCCGAGCGTCGTTCCGTCGGCCCTTACCCATTCGCCGTCGACACGGACTTCGATGGGATCTTTCGTAAAATCGAACCGCTTGTCGCCGTTTTTCTGCGGAACCATGTCCATGTGCGCCTGCAGAATGATCCCCTTGCGGGACTCCATGCCAGGCGTAGCCGGTTTGCGCAGGATCACGTTCCCGGCATCGTCGACCGTACAGGCGATGCCGTGCGTCCGCGCTTCGGCGACCAGATACGCCCGAATCGCCTCCTCGTGCCGCGACGGACGCGGCACACGAGCGATCTCGGCGAATTTTTCCCACCTCGCGGGGCGAAAGCCCATCCAGATTCGTATTCATAAAACCCGTTTTATCTAAGCTCTCCGAACAAACCTCAGCGCAGCCGTGCCAGCATGTTCTTTACATTATTTTCGATCCGCGAAGTGATATCGGCCGCTTCGTCCTTGACGAACTTCTCGCCGGTGATCTTCTCGTACAGCTCGATGTACCGGTCGCTGACGCTCCCGACGAACTGGTCGGTCATCTGCGGAACCTGCTGTCCGGGCTTCCCCTGGAATCCGTTGGCCATGAGCCATTCGCGGACGAACTCCTTCGACAACTGACGCTGCGGCTCGCCTTTCGCAAAACGTTCCTCGTAACCGTCGGCATAGAAATAGCGCGAACTGTCCGGCGTATGAATCTCGTCGATCAGGTAGATCTCGCCCTCCTTCTTGCCGAATTCGTACTTCGTATCGACCAGGATCAGGCCGCGCTCGGCAGCCATCTTGCTTCCGCGATCGAACAGCGCCAACGCGTATTTTTCGAGCATTTCGTAATCGGCCTTCGAAACCAATCCTTTGGCGATGATCTCCTCTTTCGAAATATTCTGATCGTGCTCGCCGATCTCGGCTTTGGTCGTCGGCGTGACGATCGGGTGCGGGAAACGCTGGTGTTCGCGCATCCCGTCCGGAATGGGTACGCCGCAGATCTCCCGGGCGCCGGCTTTTGTAATCCCGCCAGGAACTGCCGGTCAGGTAAGCGCGCACGATCATCTCGACCGGAAACGAGTCGCAACGGTAACCGACCGTCACCATCGGATCGGGCGAAGCGATTTTCCAGTTCGGGCAAATATCGGACGTGGCGTCGAGAAATTTCGACGCGATCTGATTCAGCACCTGTCCTTTGTAGGGAATCCCTTTCGGCAGGACGACGTCGAACGCCGAAATCCGGTCGCTCACGACCATCACCAAATACTGGTCGTCGATATTGTAGACATCACGTACCTTTCCTTCATACAGGCTCTTCTGCCCGTCAAACCGGAAATCGGTTTTACGATTGCTTTTGTCATGTTTGTTTCGATTTATATGTTTCGAGTCATTCTTTCTCGGAGTTGCCGGCATGTCGTTCGAAGGCTTCCACGATGTGCTTTACCAGCCGGTGACGGATGATGTCGCGGTTGTCGAATGCGACGATCCCGATACCGTCGATCCCTTTCAGCATCTCCACAACGGGCATCAGACCCGAATCGCTGCGCCGCGGCAGGTCGATCTGCGTGATGTCGCCGGTAACGATAAACCGGGCGTTGCGCCCCATGCGGGTCAGGAACATTTTGATCTGGGCGACCGTCGTATTCTGCGCTTCGTCCAGGATGACGAAAGCGTTGTCGAGCGTCCGCCCGCGCATATAGGCCAACGGCGCAATCTGCACCGTGCCGTCTTCCACGTATTTACCGAGTTTCGCTGCCGGAATCATGTCGTTCAACGCATCGTACAGCGGCTGTAAGTAAGGATCGAGTTTCCTTCATGTCGCCGGGCAGAAAACCGAGCTTTTCGCCGGCTTCCACGGCGGGACGCGTCAGAATGATGCGTTTCACTTCGCGGTTCTTCAGCGCCCGAACCGCCAGCGCGATCGCCGTATAAGTCTTGCCCGAACCGGCCGGGCCGATGGCGAAAATCAGGTCGTTGCGGTCGTACAGGTTCAGCAGGCGCTCCTGGTTGACGGTGCGCGCCCGGACGACCAGGCCGTTGTTGCCGTAGACGATCACATGCTGGTCTTCCGGATCGTCCTGCACCGCAGAGAGTCCCCCGTCGTAAATCTGGTCGATCACCTGCGGGGATATATGGCCGTAACGCTCGTAATAAGCCAGCAGTTCGGCAAGCTTCTTGTCGAACCGCACGATCTCGCTCTCCTCCCCCATCACCTTGATGGCGGAACCGCGCGCCACGATTTTCAGTTTCGAAATTTACCGCCGATTTTTTCGATGTTGGCATCGGCGAGGCCGTAAAACTCCACCGGGTCGATCCCTTCGAGAAGAATTACTTTTTCGGTCATCCGCGTACAGGATTTAGAACAGGTAGCTAATGTTCAACTGCCACTGATTCATGCTCGTCTTGTAAGTGCGGGCCTGCTGCTCGCCCTTGACCACGGTGAGCTCCGGCTTTTTGAACTGGCCGCCGTAACGCATATCCACGTTGACGCGCCCGAATTCGACGCCGCCGCCCAGTTGATAACCGACCAACGATTTTGCGAGTTCGGTATTGATCGCCGCCGAAGTATTTTTCAACTTGTTGCCGGTATCGTTCATCAGCGTGAAAACGGGGCCGGCAAACAACCGCACAAATGCGATTTTCCACCCCACGAGGATCGGCAGCTCAATGTTGTTCACTTTTACCTTCGTCGTGGCGCCGTCCTCCATATCCATCGTAAAGCGATGCTTGGCATAGTTCAACTCCGGTTGTATACAACATCGGAAAATTGATCCTGGCCACGAAGCCGAACTGATAACCGAAATCCTTTATCGGCCGAAAACACGCCGAGCACCCTCGTCTTTCGAAGCGTGAAGACTCTGGCTCTGGATACCGGCCTTGATCCCGAAACGAATCGGGCCTTTGGCCCCCGGCATTGTTCGTTATTCCGCATAAAATCAATGCGATCGCAGTCGTGAGCAAACACCTTTTTCTTCATAGATTGCATATTTACACCGTTAAACATTTCAAAGGTAGAAAAAATATTCCTTTCCTGTTTCCTTTTCGGTCTTAAAAGTGGAAAATATCCGACAAAGAGGGACCGAAAGGCAAACGCAATCCCGGTTACCGGGGTTCCCCGACTATTTTTCGCTATCTCCACAGGCTCTATGTCTTCTTTCAACAGACCGATGTCGCAGTCTTCGTAATCAACCCCGTCCCGCATCTTGACTATCATGAAATGGGGAAACCAGAAAGTATTCATCGTAGGATCGACGGCAAACCATCCGATGCCATCGAGATAGCATTCGGGCCATGCATGGCTTCCGACGGCTTTGTATTCGGGAGCGTAAACATAGCCCACGGCAAGGCGGGCGGGGATATTCTTGCGGCGCATCAATGCAATGAACAGGTTCGCATATTCGCTGCAGTGCCTCCTCCTCCGCTCGATGATCGACGCCACGTCCAGCGTCCTGCAAATTCCCGCATCGATGCGGCGGGCAAGCGAATCGTCGGGCGATAAAAAACCGTGGGTAAATGAAAGCGCCTTTGTTTATTACGGCAAACGCGCTGGATTCGTCGGTAAACAACGTATCGGCAATTCCCGCCAGGAGTTCGTTTTCAGGGTCGATCAGCGGCGTCGGCAACAAATATTTCGCCGTCTCTCCGTCGTAGGATCGATTGCGGGAATAAGGCGCCTCCATCATTTTTCGCACGCCGCGCACTGTCGGCATAAGGATTGACCACGGTGCAAGAACGACCCGGTAACCTTTTCCGTCTTTCGACAGCGGTTATTCGCTGCGGATAAGCATCCATAGCCTTCGTCGACAGGGAACCTACCGTCAGGACGAATTCGGTGGTGTCCGCTTCGAAAGGATCGTGCGACTGGGCTGCGGAAAACACGGGCGCCAAAACACACAAAAACAACAAATAGTTTTTTCTCATAACGGGCAGTTTAACGGTTTTATCAAGTCATTCCCACGGCGGTACGGCAACATCGAACCTCGTTTACAGCAACGGGCTGAACAACCGCGACAACGCTTCGTAAAAACTATGCAGCGCGGGGCGCCTCTCCCAGTAGTCGCGCGTTACCATGCGGCTCTGATCGAGGTCGTGTAGGAACTCCGCTTCCAGCTCCTGCGTGATCTTCCGGTCGTACAGCAACGCCGACACTTCCGAAATTGTCTTCGAAACTGCGGATGTCCATATTGGCCGTGCCGACCGAACTGAACTGCCCGTCGATCATAATCAGCTTCGAATGGTTGAATCCCCGGCGGTACAGGTACACCTTCACGTTGGCGTCGATCAGTTCGCCGATGTACGAGCGGGAGGCCCAGTAAACCACCTTCGAATCGGAACGGCTCGGGATCATGATCCGCACGTCGATCCCGCTCAGCGCAGCCACTTTGACCGCCGTCAGAATCGCCTCGTTCGGAAGGAAATAGGGCGACGAAATATAGATATGGTGCTGCGCATGCGTGATGGCCGAGAAAAACGCCTGCATGATCGACGCCCAGTCGGAATCGGGTCCGGACGTGGCGATCTGGATCATCGTCTCCTCCTTGACATGCGTTTTGGGCAGGTATTTCGGATAGTCGTTCAACAACTGCTTGCTGACGAAAAACCAGTCGGCGATGAATACGATCTGCAACATGCCGACCGCTTCGCCCTCGAGCCGCAGGTGGGTATCGCGCCACGGCCCCATTTTCGTCCCGGTGACGTACCGCTGGGCGATGTTGATCCCGCCCGTGAACCCGATCTTGCCGTCCACAACCAGGATCTTGCGGTGATTCCGGTAATTGACGTGGCTGGTCAGCCACGGGAAGACCACCTGCATGAAACACTCTACCCGGACGCCGGCCTTGCGCAGCCGGCCGATGTACTTGCGCCCGAGCCCCCAACTGCCCACGTCGTCGTAGATCAGCCTCACCTCGACTCCCTGCTGCGCCTTGGCGATCAAAATGTCGGCGATCTCGCGGCCCAGCGGATCGTCCTCGATGATGTAATATTGTTGGATGGATCGACGAACTGGCCGACCACAGCGCCTTTGCGGATTTCGTCAGGAATCTCCGTTCCGTCGTTCAGCAGCTTCACCCGGTTATGCACCGTCAGCAGCGCCTTGTTGCTGTTGAGCAGCAGCGTAATGATATCGCGGTTGTCGCTGATCTCCGGTTTGTGCAGCACCGCGGCGTTGTTGATCTCGTAGATTTGCTGCCGGCTCAGCGTGTCGATCTGTTCGAGATCGCTCAGTTCCTTGCGGCTGAACAATTTTTGCTTGCGGTGGTTGCGCCCGAAAACGATGTAAAAGATAAATCCGACGACCGGCAGCAATGAAATCACGATGATCCACGACAGCGCCTTCACCGGATCGCGCTTGTCGTGAATGATCACGGCGATCGTGATAATCACGAAACGATGTACCCGAAACTCAGGTAAGGCTTCAGGTCGATCAGGCGCAAAAAAAAAAAAGTATCCGGCATGGCGTTCCAAACAACAGTATTTGATACAAATATAATAAACCCCTCCGGAAAAAGAGGCGGTCTGCCGAAAATTGCAAACGGCTCGCCTCCGTTCCCTTTTCGATCGAAATAAAATAACCGGAACTTTGCATAAAAAATATATCGGACGTTGGATTATCTTGAATTTTAATTATATTTGCATCATAAAGTTATGTAGTTATAACTATATTTATAATAAATTTTATTAAATCAAGGATCGAAAAGTACGATCAGGACGAATAATCCGGAGAAATCGCGGCGTCGGACGTACTGTAAACAAATGATTATGCCCTTCTTCCATTCACAGCGAACTACAGAACAGCCTCAACGGATTACGATCCGGAAAACGGAGAAAGTATGCTTTGTCCGACCGATACCGGGCGGTCTCGTGCGACCGCTCCTCGAAGTCCGCATCGGTTCCGCCGGGAAATGCCGTACCGCAAACGGGAATACGGGCAAATGCGTTCTCGTCGCAAGCGGGAGCAATCGTTGATCGATCCTACAAAAGTCATCATTATGAACAGAGAAAAACGATTGTACCGGGACACCGAGAAATTTTTGAAAGCCCACACGTCGGACATCGTGTTCGCGCAAGAGATCCCGACGCGCCTGTTGATATTCTGGCTCGGGAAACGCAACAACCGCCGCGATCGGATTTTCAAAACTCGCATTACAGAATTATCAGGGATTTTACGGACGCCAGCTCGTATTCCTGCCCGATTACAATGCGTTCATGGATCGGCTCTGTTCGGGAAAATACCAGTGGAACGGATTCCTGATCAACAAATACGAACGACTGGTGGATCCGAAAGATCCGTCCGTCGTTTATTGTTGCGATAAAGAGTACGACGACCTATACACGCTGTTTTTCATATTCGTCAGCAAAATCGTATGGGGACGGTTGCTCCCGTGGCGGCGCCGGCGCGACGAAATGACCATCTTCGCATTCGACGATTATCCCATGCTCTTTACGTATCGCCAAGCCCAACTGCGCGCCTGACCGTTAAAGAGCGGCGGACGAAAATCCGGCGAAGCAGGCCTTCGAGCATCCGGTTCAGCGCCGGAGAAATCTTCGAATAATAAATTCCCGTAACGAATACGAGCGAAATCAGCGTCGTCCGGATCGTTCCGTCGACGATGAAATTGTCTTGCCGCGTGAATCAGTATCGAGACGCCGATCATCGCGTTTCACAGGCGACGAGGACATCGCGCCACGACAGAAAATCCTTCGGTAGAATTTATACGGAACGCAACGTGCCCAACGTTGAAAACCAGCAGCGAGATCATCGTCGCCACGCCGCCCCGTTCATCCCGGGGAATCATCAGCGCGCTGGTTGTGACGGTCAGCCCGACCAGCAGGATCGAAAGCATGAACCATAGCGGTGTTTTGAAGTCATCAGAATCGTGCTGTCTTGAACCCACGTACATATTCACGACCCAACCCAGGCCGAGGAACAGGAACGTAACGCCCGCTGGCGTACGACTCGGCATCAGCGAAAAGATATTGTCGAGGTTGACCCAGATGACGACGAACAGAAAGCAACCGGCGATCAGGTTCATCAGCGACGCATCGGCCGCGAGATTTTGCGCATACCTTCCATGTCGCAGCTTCTTTCCACAGGTTCGTAACCACCGGCGTGTAGACACCTAGACGATCGAACGGTAGGCATCTGCATCGCGCCAGTTTCGGCATAGACATCGGTATAGATCCCTCCTTCCGCCAGCCCGCAGATCCCGCCAGCATCGTCTGGTCGACGATCGGTACGATATACATCGAAGCCCCTCGAGATACTGCCACAATCCGTATACCGCCGTGATCGAAAGCAACCTGCGCACGCGCGGGTGACCGGAACCGGCGGAACCGCGTTTGCCGTATCGTCGCCATATAAACCAGCAGGATCACCGCCGGTACGAAATAGATCAGCACGTACCCACGACGGAATTGCTCGAAACGTAATCAGCCGCAACGCATACAGCAAATTTCGATCGAAATCAACAGCGCAGCAAGTCGTTGACGAAAGAGGTGACGACCGTCTTTAAAATGCCTGCAACCACGAACAGCGGAATCAGGTAGTGCTCGGACAGTAGCGGAGATTCTTTCGAATAGTACGCCATGACCGGTTCGCGGAACGCCAGGAACAGAACCGTGAACACGACGAACCCGGCGCCGACACCCAGCGCCGACCAGAAAAAAGAAACCGTTGTCCCGCCGGTCGGGCGTCCGGAAAAACGGGAAGAATTTGACGACCGAAAAATTGATTCCCAGCGCGGAAAACTGGGCGTACAGGACGGCCAGCCCGGTCAGAATTTTGACCAGTCCGACCTGCTCCTCGGTCAGGAAGTTCGTCAGCAACAGGATCTTGTTGACATATCTCGATCAGGATCCCAGGTGCAGGACAGGATCGTGATCGTGATGCTGTTGCGTTGTACGATGCCCAAGGCCGTATCGGTTAAAGGCTGCGGAAAGCCGGTTTACATGCGTTGCGGAACTCCGATACCGAGCAGCGCCATCGCCGAAGCGATCACGCGGGCTACGGTTTCGGAAAGCGTCAGACGCATCGTTTGTTTCTGCGCATCGGCCTCCCGCAGGATCGGGAAATCGTGGTAATAGCTGTTGTACGCTTTGGCCAATTCGTAAGCGTAATTCGCGATCACCGACGGCGAGAACGTCGCGCCGGCCTGCGCTACGGCGCCCGGATAGTCGGCAAGCATCTTGATCAGGCCGACCTCTTCAGTCGAAAGCGCCGAGCTATGCAGCTCGGAAGCCGGAACGATCCCGCGCTCGGCCGCCTTGCGCAACACCGACTTGATCCGGGCGTGGGTGTATTGGATAAACGGCCCGGTATTGCCGTTGAAGTCGATCGACTCGCGCGGGTCGAACAGCATCGTCTTACGCGGATCGACTTTCAGAATGAAATATTTCAACGCGCCGAGTCCTACCATCCGGCTGATCCGCATCGCCTCGTCCGGCGTCGCATCGTCGAGGTTGCCGAGCTCCTGCGACATGTCGTAAGCCGTCCGCACCATCTCGTCGATCAGGTCGTCGGCGTCCACCACCACCCCCTCGCGCGACTTCATTTTTCCTTCGCAGCGCCTGACCATACCGTATGACAGGTGCGTGATATGATCGGCCCAGCCGTAACCGAGCTTGCCGAGGATCAGTTTCAATACCTGGAAATGATAGTTTTGCTCGTTGCCGACGACGTAGATCATGTCGTCCAGGCGTTCTCTTGAAACGAGTGTAGGCCGTGCCGAGGTCCTGCGTCATGTAGACCGACGTACCGTCGCCGCGCAGCAACAGCTTCTGGTCGAGACCGTCGGCGGTCAGGTCGCACCAGACCGAGCCGTCCTCCTTACGGAAAAACACCCTTTATCCAGCCCCTCCTCGACGATCGATTTGCCGAGCAGGTAGGTATTCGATCTGTAGTACACCTTGTCGAAGCTGACGCCCATCGCTTCGTACGTCTTGTCGAAACCTTCGTACACCCAGCCGTTCATCGTCTGCCACAACCCGTAAATCTCCGGGTCTTTGGCCCCTCCCACTTGCGCAGCATCGCCTGGGCCTTTCATAATCGGCGCTTCGCGCTTGGCCTGTTTCTTCGTCCATACCGCCGGCCGTCAGTCTTTGACTTCGGCCTTATAGCCTTATCGAAGGCCACGTAGTACTTCCTCGACCAGGTGATCGCCCTTCATGCCGGACGAAGCGGGCGTCTCGCCGCCGCCGAACTTCCGCCACGCGAGCATCGACTTGCAGATATGGATTCCGCGGTCGTTGACCAAATTCACTTTCAGCACCTTATTACCGCCCGCCTCCAGAATCCGGGGCCACCGAGTAGCCGAGCAGGTTGTTGCGAATATGGCCCAGGTGCAACGGCTTATTGGTGTTCGGCGAGGAGTATTCGACCATCACCGTCCGCCCGGTCGGAGCGGCCTGCCCGTAAGCGGGATCGGCGAGGATTTCGTTCACGCGCTCGCTCCAGAACAATTCGCTAAGGGACAGGTTCAAAAATCCTTTGATTACATTGAAACTTTTGATTTCGGGCGTCGAGGCGACCAGCGCTTCGCCGATCTCCGCGGCGGTGGCTTCCGGATTTTTGCGGCTGAGTTTCAGCAACGGGAAGACCACCAGCGTCATATCGCCGTCGAATTCCTTGCGGGTTTTCTGTATCTGTACCTGTCCGGGGGCGGGTTCGCCGTACAGCGCGGTCACTGCGGCCCGCACTTTATCCCGCAAAAACTGTTCGATATTCATGATTTGCGGTTTCGTGATTTCAAAATCAGCACAAAGATAGCTATTTTTGCCGTCAAAATACAACCGATGCGGATAGCCGACATAGATTTAAGGGGACAAGCCGCTGTTCCTGGCCCCGATGGAAGACGTGACCGATCCGTCGTTCCGATACGTGTGCAAGCGGTTCGGAGCGGACATGGTCTACACCGAATTCATATCGAGCGACGGACTGATCCGCGACGCGGCCAAATCGGTCGCCAAACTCCGCACTTACGACTACGAACGCCCGGTGGGCATCCAGCTCTACGGCAACGAGATCGAACCGATGGTCGAGGCGGCGCGGGTCGCCGAGGCGGCACGGCCCGATCTGATCGACATCAATTTCGGCTGCCCGGTACGCAAGATCGCCCGCGCGCGGAGCCGGCCGGCAGCGGCATGATGCGCGACGCCGAAGATGGTCGAAATGACGCGGCGGATCGTCGATGCGGTACGCCTGCCGGTAACCGTCAAAAGCCCCGCCTCGGCTGGGACGAAGACTCGAAAACATCGTCGAGATCGCCGAACGGCTGCAAGACGCGGGGAATCGCCGCGCTGACGATCCACGGCCGGACGCGGGCGCAGCTTTTACCGCGGCGAGGCCGACTGGACGCCGATCGGCGGGGTAAAACGCAACCCGCGAATGCATATCCCGATCATCGGCAACGGCGACATCGACTCGGCGGAAAAGGCTGCGGCGGCATTCCGAACGCTACGGCATCGACGGCATCATGATTGGCCGCGCCACTTACGGCCGGCCGTGGATCTTTAAAAAGAAATCCGCCATTTTTCTGAAGACCGGCGAACAACTCAAGCAGCCCTCCGTGCACGAGCGAGTGGAATTGGCGAAACTCCACTTCGCAAAATCGCTCGAATTCAAAGGGCGACAAGTCGGCGTGCTGAAATGCGGCGCCATTTCTCCTGTTATTTCAAAGGACTGCCCGATTTCAAGCCTACGCGACTGAAGCTGGTAACGCTGAACGATCCGGCCGAAATCGTCGCTACGCTCGATTACGTCGCCGAACGGTGGGGCGACTTCGACACGTCGGAGATCGTTCCGCAACCGCCCTCGCACGACGTCTGACAGGCTTTTCCGCTCCGGGTCGTTCACGCGCCCAGCAAAAACCTATCGGAAAAAGACTGGGAACGATTTTTCGACAGTATCCATACAATATTTAAAAAATACGGAATCGTTATTTTACCGGTTCCGAGGAAAGGCCGTGTCCGGAAGCCGGATCAGCCCGCCCGTAAAACGCCGGAACCGCAAAACCGCATCGTCAGGACAATATTCGCGAAGTTTCGCAGTTATATAAATAAAATAAAAACCAACGGCAACTGGGTTCCCGTCGCAGACTCCGCCGAAAAGAGTGCGCGGAGCGCGAAAAGGAACCGCTAAAAACAGGAAACAACACAATGAACCAATTCTACCTTTTTTATAACTGACAAATTCATTCACTAAAATTTATTGTTTCTATGAAAAAGGGTTTTGTGCTATGGGCAGGGGTGCTGGCAGTCTCGATAGGTTGCGAGCGGGTAACTGCTTACACCGTAACGAAAGCAGCCGACAAAGGACAGCTATACGCCCGCCGAATCGTTCGCATCGAACGTCGGCTACGCACTTCCGCCTATGAGGAAGGCGGATATCCAGACCTCACCTATGCGGCCGAAAACGCCGTCAAGGCGAGTCGTTAACATTGTCAACACGCAGGAAATCTCGTCCCGCGCAGGTTATCGCGGCGGATACGGCGACGACGGCGGCTTCGAACAGTTCTTCGACCTGTTCGGCATTCCGAAGGCCAGTACCGGCAACAGCCGGAGCAACAGCCGCGGCCGCAGGAGCGCAAAAGCGGCGGATCGGGCGTCATCATCAGTCCGGACGGCTATATCGTAACGAACCACCACGTAGTGGACAACGCGTCGAAACTGAAAGTGACGCTGAACGATAAACGGACGTTCGACGCCAAAGTCATCGGCACCGACCCGACGACCGAAGTGGCGCTGATCAAAATCGACGCGACCGACCTGCCGACCATTCCGATCGGAAATTCGGACGCTCTGCGTCTCGGCAGTGGGTGCTGGCCATCGGCAGCCCGTACGGACTGCAGAATACGATCACGGCCGGGATCGTCAGCGCCAAGGGGCGTAGCCTGCAGGCGTTGCCGACGCAGTACAGCCTCGAATCGTTCATCCAGACCGACGCGGCCGTCAATCCGGGCAACAGCGGAGGCGCGCTGGTGAATACCAAAGGCGAGTTGGTCGGCATCAACACGCTGATCCAGTCGCAGACCGGAAGTTACATCGGCTATTCGTTCGCCGTGCCGACCTCGATCGTTAAAAAAGTGGTGGTCGACCTGAAAGAGTACGGCGTCGTACAGCGGGCCATGCTGGGCATCGGCTACAACGCGATCGACGAAGCGATCCTCGAAAGCGATAAAGGCAAATCGACCGGTATCAAGGAACAAGGCGGTATTTACGTCGGCGAAGTATACCCGCAGCGCTGCCGAAGCCGCAGGAATCAAGACGGGCGACATCATCACCGAAATAAACGGGGTGAAAATCGAAGGATCGGCCCAGGTTTCTGAAGAGATCGCCAAGCACCGACCGAACGATAAGATCACGGTAAGGTAAAAAGAGGCTCGGACGTGAAACAAATCGAAGTGGTCTTGCGTAATAAGACTGGTAACACCGACGTGATCACCAAAGACCAAGTTTCTGGCCTACGATGCGCTGAACGGCGAGTTCGCCGAAGTGTCGGAAAAAGCGCTGAAATCGCTTAAGATCAAAGGAGGTGCGGTAGTGACAGGCGTTCACGAAGGAGGGTTGCTCGACAAGGCGGGCATCCGCAGAGGATCGGTCATCACGCGGATCAACAACTCGACCATCAGTTCGGTAAACGACCTGAACCGCATTACTTCTGGCAATCGAATCGATCGAATGGATCAACCGGACGGCACGCGCGACCGGTTGCTGATCATGCCGAAATAGGCGGATTTCGGGAAACTTTCCCCGTTGAAGAGAGTCCCAACCCGACGGTTTTTGAGAAACGATTTGCAGGCTCTTTCACGGCGCGCTGCAACGTTTGCATAAAAGTTTAGTTAGGTATCAACAAGAGAACTATACGATGAGACAATTAAAATTACCAAATCCATTACCAATCGCGAAAGCGCATCGCTGGATAAATACCTGCAGGAGATTGGCAAAGAGGATTTGATTACCGTAGAGGAAGAGGTAGATCTGGCGCAGCGGATTAAAAAGGCGACAAAGGAAGCCCTCGAAAAACTGACTCGCGCCAACCTTCGGTTCGTGGTTTCCGTTGCGAAACAGTACCAGAACCAGGGCCTGTCGCTGCCTGACCTGATCAACGAGGGGAATTTGGGACTGATCAAGGCCGCCGAGAAGTTCGACGAAACGCGCGGTTCTTCAAATTTATTTCTTATGCCGTATGGTGGATCCGCCAGTCGATCCTGCAGGCGCTGGCCGAACAGAGCCGCATCGTCCGCCTGCCGCTGAACCAGGTGGGATCGCTCAATAAGATCAACAAGGCGTTCGCCCGGTTCGAGCAAGAGCACGAACGGACTCCGTCGCCCGAAGAGCTGGCCAACGGAGCTGGACTTGCCAAGAAAAGGTGACCGACACGCTCGGGTTTCGGGACGCCACGTATCGGTGGACGCTCCGTTCTCGGACGGCGAGGACAACAGCCTGCTCGACGTGCTGGTCAACAACGATTCGCCGATCGCCGACCGCGGCCTGATCAACGAATCGCTCGGCACGGAAGTCGAACGCGCCCTGTCGACGCTCACCGAGCGCGAACGCGACATCATCAAATATTTCTTTGGCATCGGCTGCTTCGGAAATGACGCTCGAAGAGATCGGCGAAAGTTCGACCTCACGCGCGAACGCGTCCGTCAGATCAAAAAGAAAAAAGCAATCCGCCGACTGCGCCACAGCACCCGGAGCAAATTGCTGAAATCCTATCTCGGATAATTCGACGCAATCTACCGCAATCAAAAAACGCCGGCTAAAAATAGCCGGCGTTTTTTTTCCTCTGGTATCTCGCATCGGACACGTAAAAAAGCCATCCCGGAAAAGGATGGCTTTTTATATTCGACGCCGAAAACGGCAGACTACAACGCGTTGACGTGAAGCTGAACGCTGCTTTTCAGGTTGGCGGCTTTATTCTTGTGAATCACATTCGTTTTGGCGAGTTTGTCCAGCATGGCGGTCACCTTCGAAGCAACGCTACGGCGGCATCCTTCTCAGTCGTATTGCGCAACGCCTTTACGGCATTACGGGCCGTTTTGTGATAATATTTATTCCGGGCGTTTTTCACCTCGGTCTGGCGTATTCTTTTCTTCGATGACTTGTGATTTGCCATTTTCGTAAATTTATTTATTTCATCTTTATTTCGTAGCCCATAGGAGAATCGAACTCCTCTTTCAAGAATGAAAATCTTGCGTCCTAACCGATAGACGAATGGGCCATCGCGCAACCAGATTGACTGATTCAGCGGTGCAAAGGTAGCCAAAAACTGAATATTTGCAAAATTTTTCGACGTAAAAAATTTCATCTTTTATTTCCGATTCTTTGGATTCCGGCGAAACCGCCGGCCCGAAAACCGGCCCCGAACCTCCGCCGGAGCAGGCTACAACTCCCCGGCCCCTTTCTCTTTTCCGGCCGACGCCCGCTGGCGCTTGTCGTACAAAAAATAATCGAGCCCCAGAGCCAGCAGCAGGAAAAAGTTATAGACCGTGCCGGCGACCAACGCAGCGATCAGCAGATAGAGGCGTACAGAGCCACGAAACGGCCAGAAACCGTTTCTCGATCCCGCCCGACACGAAATGCAGCAGATAGCACATTCTGCGACGGAAAGTCAGCCCGAGGTAAAATGCGATGAAACACGCCGACACGACGAGTCCGCCTTCGGATAATCGCGGCTGAGCAACGCCCCGATTACGACGCCAGAAACGACCGCCTGAATCGCTGTTTTCGGAGAAATCTTCATTATTTTCATCAACGGCAAAAGGTACTATAAAAATATATTTATAGCTTTGCGGTGTTTTAAAATATTTTTCATGCCTAACTTATCCGATAAGGGGGTATACCTGCCCCCCCTCGCCGATCCGTAAATTGGTACCGTATGCCGAAAAAGCAAAAAGCCGCGGAATCAAAGTCTACCACCTGAACATCGGGCAGCCCGACATCTGCACGCCGCAGGTCGCCGTGGACGCCGTCAAGAATATTTCCGATCACGTCTTCGAATACGGCCATTCGGCGGGTAACGAAAGTTACCGCCGCAAACTGGTCAAATACTACGAAAGCGTCGGCATCGACGTGACGGCCGACGACCTGATGATCACCGTCGGGGGTCGGAAGCGATTTTCATGGCCATGACCATCTGCCTGACCGGGCGACGAGGTACTGGTACCCGAACCGTTCTACGCCAATTACAACGGCTTCGCGATGGAAGCGGGCGTGAATATCAAAGCCGATCTCGTCGACCATCGCCAACGACTTCGCACTGCCTCCGATGGAGGATTTCGAACGGCTGATTACGCCGCGCACCAAAGCGATTCTGATCTGCAACCCGAACAACCCGACCGGATACGTCTATTCCGAAGAGGAGTACGCGCAACTGCGCGATATCGTGCTGAGGCACGACCTGTACCTGATGGCGGACGAAGTATACCGCGAATTCTGCTACGACGGGACGCAATGCATCTCGGTAATGAACCTCAAGGGAATCGAACAGAACGTGGTAATGATCGACTCGGTGTCGAAACGTTACAGCATGTGCGGCGTACGGCTCGGAACGCTCGTATCGCGCAACAAGGCGATCATCGCCGCCGCGCTGCGGATGGGACAAGCGCGGCTGTGCCCGCCCCTATCTGGCCCAGGTGGCGGCCGAAGCGGCGCTGGACACTCCGGCGAGTTATTTCCGGGAAGTGCACGACAATACGCCGCGCGCCGCAACTGCATCGTCGAGGCACTGAACAAAATCGAAGGGGTCTACTGCCCGATGCCGAAAGGATCGTTCTACTCGATCGTGAAGCTTCCGATCGACAGCAGCGAGCGTTTCGCCCAATGGCTACTCGAAGAGTTCGAATACAAAGGACAAACCGTCATGCTGGCCCCGGCGACCGGATTCTACGCCTCGTGTTACCTCGGACACGACGAGGTGCGCATCGCCTACGTCATCAAACGCGAAGACCTGCTGGCCGCCGCCGAATGCCTGCGCGAAGCGCTAAAAGTATATCCGGGCCGCAAAACGACCCGCTAACCCGGTTATCGGAAAATCTGCGGAAAACGCCTGCGGTCACCGATCGCCGGCGTTTTTCAACGCGCCAGTATTCCGGTCAGAAACTGCCAGAACCGTCCGACGGAAGCGATCTCCAGCTTCTCGTCCGGCGAATGTACGCCGCGAAGGGTCGGGACCGATGGATATCATCTCCAGATCGGGATATTTTTGCAAGAACAGACCGCACTCCAATCCGGCATGGATCGACCGCACCTGCGGTTGCGCGCCGAACAGCTTGTCGTAAACACTGCGGGCCACCTCCAGCAGCCTGGAATCCGGATCGGGATTCCAGCCCGGATAGCCGTCCGAACGACTTACGTCGGCGCCGGCCAGCCGCAGCACCGATTCGACCGATGCCGACGCGGCATCCCGCGCGCTCTGTATCGCAGAACGCTGCGAAGTCGTGATTTCGACCAACAGTTCGCCGACGAATTTGACGGAAGCCAGGTTCGTCGACGTTTCGACCATGCCCGGCATCACCGGACTCATCGCCAGCACGCCGTTCGGCACGCCGCACACGGCGTCCAGCAGACTGCGCTGCGCTTCGACATCCATTACCGTATCCGGCGCGGGCATATCGGTCAGCGCCAGATCCATTCCGGTTTCGATCGTCCCGTATTCGCGTTTCAGGTCGTCCCGAAACTCCTCAAAAAACGCCTGACCCGTTTCACCTCGCGGGACGGAACGCCGAAAACGGCAAACGCCTCGCGCGGGATCGCATTACGCAGGTTCCCGCCGTCGAAATAGGCGAGCCGCAGGTCGATATCGCTCGCGTCGATCCTCCACAAAAAACGGTTCAACACTTTGTTCGAATTGGCCCTGCCCTTTTTCGATATCGTCGCCGGAATGACCGCCGAGCAGACCGGAAACGTCGATCCGGAAAAATTCGTAATTCTTGACCGGTTCTTCCTGCCGGTAATTCAGCGTAGCCACCGTATCGATCCCGCCGGCGCAGCCGATAAAAATCTGCCCTTCATCCTCCGAATCGAGGTTGATCAGATACTTGCCGGAAAGCATATCCTCGCCCAGCCCGAAGGCCCCGGTCAGTCCGGTCTCCTCGTCTACCGTGAACAGGCATTCCAGCGGTCCGTGCCGAACGTCCGCCGAAGCCAGCACCGCCAGCTCGGCCGCCATGCCGATGCCGCAGTCGGCGCCGAGCGTCGTGCCGGTCGCCGTAACTCCAACCGTCCGCGATGCGCGTCTGGATCGGATCTTTCTCGAAATCGAAATTCACGCTACTGTTTTTCTCGCACACCATATCCACGTGGCTCTGCAAGACGACGGTCGAACGGTCTTCCATCCCTTCGGTCGCCGGTTTGCGGATCACGAGGTTGCCCACGCCGTCGCGCCGGTACTCCAACCCGTGACTTTTGGCGAAATCGACCAGGTAAGCCATGATCTTCTCCTCTTTTCTTGGACGGACGGGGAATCCGGGTTATCTGATCGAAATAGTCCCACACGATCCGAGGGTCAATTGTGCAATTCTGACATTTCCTTAAAAATTTAATCTTCCTTGTAAATGTAATCATAATTTCGTTAGTTTGTACAAAACTTCGGCCAATGATGAATTTCAGAATCGGGCACGGATACGACGTGCACGCATTAGCCAGGGGCTCCTGTGGCTGGGGAGGCATACGTATCGAACACGCCCTCGGCTGCGTCGCCCACTCGGACGGAGACGTACTGATCCATGCGCTGTGCGACGCGTTGCTCGGAGCCGCCGCGATCGGCGACATCGGTTGCATTTTCCGGATACTTCCGAAGCGTACAAAAGGCATCGACAGCAAGATCCTGCTGCGCCGTACCGTGGAACTGATCGGACGGCAGGGCTACGCAATCGGGAATGTCGACTGCACGCTCTGTCTGCAACGTCCCAAATCAAACCGCACATTCCAGCCATGCGCGAAACGCTGGCCTCCGCGATGGGAATCGCTCCGGAAGCCGTATCGGTCAAGGCGACCACCACCGAACGCCTCGGTTTCGTCGGACGCGAAGGGGATCGAAGCTCACGCGGTAGCGCTGATCTTCAAACCATAGCCTCCGCTCGCGCCGAAAAAGACGAAAAAAGCCCGCATCGGTTCGATGCGGGGCTTTCGTCGGAACAATCCGTTATTTTTTTTGATTTTGCGATGATCTCGCGGCACTGTTCGAGCGTCAGTTCGGCAGGCGTACCCTTTCGGGATGCGGTAATTTTTCCCCTGCCAGCGATATAAGGGCCATAACGGCCGTTCAGTACCTGCAATCCGTCGTCCGAAGTGCGGATCGGCTCTTCGCCTTGGCGTCCTTCTCGCGCTTGTCCCGGATCATCGACTACGGCACGATCCAATTCGATCGTATAAGGATCGTCTGCCTTGCCCAACGCAAAGACGAACTTGCCGTCGTGCCGCAAAGGCGCCTCCCGAACCGGCCGATGCCGATCACCACCTCTTTCTCCTCGAACTCGCCGACGGTACGCGGCAGCGTAAACAGGTCGAGCGCACTCTTCGAAGCGTGATCGAGCGATCAGCCCTTTTTTCTCAAGGCTCGCGGCGCCGTTTCTCGCTCGTCCGGCATCGCCGTCTGAGCGACCAGGCCGGCGTCCGATTTTGACGTAAACCGGCGCCGCTCTTTCGGATCGTTCCGAGCAGATGGGGCTGACTGCTGACCGGTTGGCTTTCGCGCCCGATCCACCGTCGAATGGAACTTTTCGTAGAACTTACGGATCATATCGACCCAACTTTATCCTTCGGCAATTTCGTCGAACTCCTTTCGACATCGCCGTAAAATTATAGTCCATCACATCCGGTAAACTGCTGGTCTGAGATAATCGGTCACCAACATGCCGATATCGGTCGGAGAAAGCTTGTTTTCTCTTCCCTACATGCTCCTGAGCTCTTTGCGGACAATCTCCCCTTTTTCGAGTTTCAACTGGACATACCCCCGTTTGCCGCCCTCGCGGTTCTCTTTAACCACATAGCCGCGCGTGATGATCGTCGAGATAGTCGGCGCATAGGTGGACGGGCGGCCGATCCCCCAGCTCTTCAAGCCTTTTGACCAGCGACGCCTCGCTGTAACGGCGGACTCTGCGTGAAACGCTGCAACGCCAGCACCGCCTCGGCCCGTCCCTGTTT
>VOFG01000546.1_pt1 | contig 40584 bp, 63 predicted proteins | sample 5384171 | NCBI WGS metagenome assembly VOFG01 (sample SAMN12384726, study PRJNA508395) | human gut metagenome | isolation source: healthy gut F | host: Homo sapiens
CAGGGAAATTTTATCCTACTACCGCCTTGAATACAAGGATGAGAATGAGTTTATAGGCAATTTACTTGCTGAAATCAGTCTGATTAAAAACAGCCGCATTGATATAGAAAATTTCTACTCGGGAGTGTGTGGTGAGGAAATATTCAGGGATATATATATAAAATATGAGACAAGGCTTAAGGAAAACAGGCTTATTGATTTTGATGATATGCTCTCGTATACTTATGAGCTGTTTAAGGAAAGATCTGATATACTGGCATTGTGGCAGAACAAGTATAAATACATACTGATTGATGAGTTTCAGGATATTAACCGTCTGCAGTATGAGATTATAAAAATGCTTGCCGCTCCACAGAACAATCTGTTTATTGTAGTTCATCATTGGATATGCAGAAATATTCTACTACCTGCGTTTTGCGTCGGGAGACGAAAGCCGGAAGAATTTTGTGGAATTTATGAACCTACTAAAACCGATATATATCCAGGGATGCAGTGTCTTTATCACCTGTGATCTCCTTTGATCAGCTTAAGGATTTTTACAAGGATAAGGACTGGATGTGTGACCGTCTGACGACACTGGAGACGCATCTTCGGATACTAAAAAGGACTCTCCGTTTGCGGCGATAAATTTCATCCGAAAGGGCATGGGATACGAAGAATACTTGCGGGAATACGCGGAATATCGTAAAATAAAAGCCAGAAGAATTAAGTGAGATCCTGGATCGGCTGACCGACAGTACGAAGGGGAATGGACAGCCTGAAAGAATGGGAAGATTACATAGAGGATTACACCGGAAAGCTGGAAGAGCAGGCGAAGAAACAGGAGCAGGAGAGAGAAGGCGTTCTGATCTCAACACTTCATGGCGTTAAGGGACTGGAATATGACAAGGTATATATCCTGAATGTAAATGAGGGCAGCATGCCGTACAAGAAAGCAGTCCTGGAACCGGCGATCGAAGAAGAGCGGAGGCTTTTTTATGTAGGGATGACCCGTGCCAGGAAGGAACTTGATCTGTGTTACGTGAGGCAGCAGCATGAGAAGAAACGGGAGCCTTCCCGCTTCCTGGAGGAGGTACACATATGAGTATGAAGGCAGTGATTTATTTTACAGAGGTCCCAGCGAAATATCTCCACAAGAATATGGAGCATATGATCGGAGAGAAACTACTTGCGACAGGACTTTACAAGGAATATGGACTGAAACTTGCATTTGAGCCGCGGGCAGCAGGAGAGCACGGCAAACCATTCCTGACCCTGCAGCCAAAGATCCACTACAACATCAGCCATTCCGGCAAATATGTAATGTGCATCATCGCGGGGAGGAAGTCGGTATTGATGTACAGGAACACAAGAAAGTCAACTACGAGCGAATGCTGACCAGGATGGTCCCGGCAGACATGGTACGTGAGATTCTTGAGAGCGACCAGATGGAAAAGGCATTCTTTGTTCAGTGGGTGCTTCGGGAGGCATATATCAAGTGGACAGGAGAAGGACTTTCCAAAGATCTCCGTAAGATTCCCATGGACAAAGGTTCTTATATGATGCTGGAAATGGAAGAAGGCTACAGCGGAGCAGTGTGGTCCCGCGATCCTCTGGAACTTCGATGGGTACATGAAGAAATACAACCGCCATATAGAGAGTAAAAACCGTATACATAACAGGTTATGCTGGTGTATACGGATTTTTTTATATCTGCTTGAGGTACTAAAAAACAGATTGTCCACATATATTAACTGTAAAGAGGTGAGGGCGATCGACGGGGAAAATATTCAGAATCTGTTTGCAGGAAATATCCGCAGACTTCTCATTGAGGCGAAGCCGGATTATAACTGCCTCTATGAGATCAGACTCAGGGCCGGCATACCGTTGTTTTCTGATCTATGCGGGAGGAGAACGGTTTTTGCGGATGAAGGGACATGAGCCGTACCTGGTAACGCGGCAGGATCTTAAGGAAACACTGGAGTATATCAGCGGCTATTCGCTGTATGCATATGGAGGATGAGATTCGTCAGGGATATATAAGTGTGCAAAGGCGGACACAGAGTTGGTGTCACCGGCAAGGTGATTCTGAATGGAGATCGTATCAAAGGGATGAAATATATTTCCTGCATCAATGTCCGGCTGTCACATCAGATCCCGGGCTGTGCAGATGCAGTGATGCCGTATATACAGAGGCAGAACCATATCGCACATACCCTGATCATTTCTCCGCCAAGGGAGGCAAGACCACGCTTCTCCGTGATGTGATCCGCCAGCTCAGCAATGGACGGGAGGGGATTTCAGGTGTGACCGTGGGAGTAGTAGATGAACGAAGTGAGCTTGCCGGAAGCTGGCAGGGTGTTCCACAGAATGACCTTGGAATGCGTACGGATATTCTCGATGCCTGTCCAAAGGCAGAGGGCATGAAGATGCTTGTAAGATCCATGTCTCCGGATGTGGTGGCAGTGGACGAGCTTTACCGGGAAGAAGATTTCCGGGCGGTTGAAAGTGTGATCTACTGTGGCTGCCGACTGATCGCAACGGCACATGGAAATTCACTGGAGGATATTCTACCAGCCTTTTTTCAGAAACTCAAAAAATGGAAATATTTGAAAAATACATTGTTCTCGGCGACAGAAATCAGACCGGCGTGATAAAAGGAATCTATGACGCAAAGGGAAGAAGATGCTGAAGCTTATAGCAGCGCTGTGTATGATTCTCGGTGGAGCAGGAATCGGATATGCAGGAAGCCGGGAACTTACAGAAAGAGAAAAGAACCTGGAGATTTTGCTTCAGATTCTTTTTTTGCTGAAAGGGAGATACGCTGCAGGAACAGTTCACTTTCGGAGGCATTTGGGGAGATTGCGGGAAAGATTGAAGGATCATTTTCAAAAATTCTTCTGGATGCGGCACAGGAGATGAGAGGCAGCGGCGGCAGCAATCTGACAGAGATACTGGAGCACTGCATACAAAAAATATTTATCTGCAAAATTTTGCCGGAGCTCATAAGAATGAAGAAGAGGGAATTGAGATATTGCAGACACTGGGAAGAAGACTTGGATATCTCGACCGAGAGCAGCAGATATGTCAGATTGAACTTCTGGAAGCAGAAACAGAAGAACGCCGGAGACAACTCAGAGAAAAACTGCCGGAACAAAAAAAATCTGCCAGGAGCCTGGGAATCCTTGGAGGAATTTTTGCTTGCAGTATTGTTTTGGTAAGAACGGGGGGGAGAGCGTGGAAGTCACCATTATTTTCAAAATAGCGGCGGTCGGAATCCTGGTTTCCATTCTCTCTCAGATTCTGAAACACAGCGGGAGGGACGAGCAGGCATTTCTGGTGAGCCTCGCAGGTCTTCTTATAGTTTTGTTTTGATAGTACCCTACATTTATGAATTGTTTGTGGATATTCAGAAGCTGTTTGTACTGTAAGCAGGAGGAAAGATGGATATAATAAAATTTCACTTCTGGGAATCTGTGGTGTAATACTCTGCTTTTTTTCTGAAAGAAACCAGACAGGAATATACAGCGTTTATCACGATGGGGATTGGAATCATGATCCTTGGACTGGCTGTAGGGAAACTGGAATACCTTTTTGGAACACTCAGACAACTGGGAAACAGCCTTCCGGTCACGCAGGAATATCTTACAACATTGATCAAGATGATCGGGATCACCTATATCGGACAGTTTTCGGCAGGTATCTGTAAGGATGCCGGGCATCAGTCGACAGCAGCACAGATTGAGATGTTCTGCAGGCTGGCAATTCTGGTGCAGAGCGTTCCGATCCTTCTGGCACTGCTCGAAACGATACAGGAGTTTATGACATGAAAAGAAACATACGAATATGGTTTCGGAGGATGTTTTCGTTTTCGTTGTTTATGCTGTGGCTGGAAACAGGGGGACGCCAGACAGTAAAGCTTATGGGGACAGCGGAGAAGGTCTGAAAGATCAGAAAACAGTGGAAACACAGCCATCGGATACGGATGAGCTGAGCCTGGATGAAACAGAAACGGCGGAGGAACTTCTTAAGGAGATCAATCTTGCAGATGTGCAGAAGATGCTGGATGATTTTATGAGGGCAGACAGTTTTTCCATGAAAGAGGCACTGATAAAGCTTTACCAGAGGAGAACGGGCATTTTCAAAAGAAGCGGTACAGGGAGTGGTGTACCGTTTTTTCTTTTATCAGCTGGATCAGGAAAAAGAGCTTTTGTGAAACTGATTCTTCTGATATTGCTGTCAGCAGTCCTTACAAGTTTTGCAGAAATATTTGAAAAATAACCAGATTGGGGACATTAGCTTTTTGTAGTCTACCTGTTGTTTTTTTACTATATTGATGGATTCTTTTTCGAAGATGAGCAGTTCGCTGGAAAAGACAATCTCCTGGATGACGGAGATGATGAAAGGACTGGCACCGGCATATTATATGACGGTCTGTGCCGCTTCTGGTGCGGCATCAGCGGTTGTTTTTTATGAAGGCGTGCTGCTCATGGTGTGGGGAATACAGTGGCTGCTTCTGACGGTACTTCTTCCGGCATCCGGTATGTATGTCCTTCTGCAGCTTGTAAATTCACTTTCCAGAGAGGAAATGCTGGGAAAATGGCAGAATTGCTGAACACAGCAGTTTCCTGGGGACTAAAATCACTTCTTGCAGCAGTGGTGGGGCTGCAGATCATCCGGAACCTGGTGGCACCGGTCATGGATTCAGTAAAAAAGAGGGCTTCTGTCAAAAGCGGCAGGGGCACTTCCGGGAGTGGGAAATGCAGTGAACATGGTCACAGAACTGGTTGTGACAAGTGCGGTTCTGGTCAGAAATTGTCTGGGAGTTGTGATTCTTGTAGTGTTTGTTCTGATCGGTGCAGGACCGATGCTGCATTATGGGATATTGTCGCTTCTTTATCGTCTGCTTGTAGCGGTGGCACAGCCGGTTTCTGACCGGCGTATGGTAAGAGCTCTTGGTACAATGGGGGAAGGTGCGCACTGCTTCTTCGGATCCTTTTTACTGCGGAAGTGTTGTGTATGCTGGCATTTCTGGTATTGATGGCGGGAATTCAGCGATGATGCCGGCTGTCCGGGGACATAAAAAGAGGAGAAATAAAAGATGAAAGCAGAAATCTATCAATGGGTCAGGATCCTGGCGACGTTTTATATTTTATTTACTGCGGTCCTGCAATTGATGCCGGACAGAAAATATGAGAGATATATCAGATCTTTCATGGGGCTTTTATTGATCTATATTCTGTCCGTACCCCTGCTTTCTATTGTAAAAACAGTGGTGCGGTTATAGAAGATTTTTCGAGAAATTATAATGAGGAAGTTTCAGTACTTGAAAAGAAGGAGACGCAGAATCTGCAGGGATTTTATATTCGCAAAGGCTTCGAGCAGGAACTTACATCTCAGATCACAAAAAATGCGAAGAAAAAGGAATAAAAATACAGGAAGTCATCGTAGATATAGAAGGGGAGCAGATATCGGTGAGTCTGACAGCAGGACAGAGCCTGGACTTACAACAGGAAGGGAGGCTGAAGGATGAACTCCGACAGGAATTCGGGATCAAAGAACAGAATATCAGGATTTTTTACGGGAGAAGCTAGGAAAACAGCAGTGGATCGTGATCCTGCTTCTGGGACTTCTTCTGTCGGTGATCGCACTTCCGGTATCGCAGAAGACCGGTACAGCCCGACAGAGTACTCTACTGAAGGACAATACACAGAGTACGGTGGAGATACAATCTACTCTTGAGCTTAAACTGCAGGACATTCTGGAAAGTATGGAAGGAGCCGGGAAGGTAAAAGTAATGTTGATGACAGGAGAGCAGCAGGGAATCTATCAGTCAGAAGAAGCGGAGGTTAAAGGGGTTCTGATCGCGGCAGAAGGGGCGGCAGATCCGGTGGTCGTGCAGAAAATTCAGCAGGCGGTAATGGCATTATTTCAGATCGAAGCCCATAAAATAAAAATAATGAAAATGAAATGAGGAGAGTAAAGTGAAAAAGTCATAAAAAGGAATCAGGTCATCATCACTTCACTGGCAATCCTGATCGCAGTGGCCGGATACCTGAATTTTGCAGACGTGGATCTGGGATTCAAGGACAAAGAAGCGAGTGCAGACAGCAGCAGTATTCTGGATCAGGTGGATTATGACATCAGCGATGAGAGTGCACTCGTAGAAGAAAACAGCCAGAATAGTTTAAGCGATACAGCAGATGATACGGATACGACAACGCCGGGAGAGGCTGTGCTACCGACGCCTCAGGCTTTGCGGCACAGGCGAAGCTTTCCCGTGAACAGGTGCGCTCCCAGAACAAGGCGGACCTGCAGGAGATCATCAACAATGCGGATATCTCGGATGATCAGAAACAGACCGCCATCAACACCATGGTAGAGATGACAGACGTATCCGAAAAAGAAGCTGCTGCAGAAATGCTCCTGGAGGCAAAGGGATTCGAAAACACTGTGGTAAATCTTACCGGAGAGACTGCAGACGTAGTTGTGCCGGAAGCAGACCTCGAAGATGCAAAAAGAGCACAGATCGAGGATATTATTAAACGAAAAACAGGAATTGCCGCAGAAAATATTGTGATCACACCACTGGATCAGACTGCGGACACAGAAGAAGACAGTTTACAGGCAGAAGAAAATGCTGACGAGACCGCGGCCTATGACAGCACGGACGAAGCAGACACTACATACGAAGACCAGGAAACTTCCACCGATCAGGTGATCCAGACAGAGGGATTTATGACTGAGGTTCTATAGTAAATAAATACAGATCAGAAAGAAGGAACGTAAGCTGCAAAAGCCAGCAGTTTACGGTCCTTTTTTTCTTGACAGTCCGGCATAGTCTATAATAAAATAAAAAGTTGTATAGAAATTGGAATTAGGAATGCCGGTAAGACAACCCTGACAGAGAAATTTGCTGCTGTATGGAGGTGCGATCAATCTGGCAGGCAGTGTAAAAAGGTAAGGCAACCGCCCGCCATGCAGTATCTGACTGGATGGAAATAGAGAAAAGAGAGAGGTATTTCCGTAACCTCTTCCGTATTACAGTTTCATTATGATGGATATTGTATCAATATTCTGGATACCCGGGACATCAGGATTTCTCGGAGGATACCTACAGAACCCTGATGGCAGCGGATTCCGCCGTCATGGTCATCGACGCGAAGCAAGGGTGTCGAGGCACAGACAAGAAAGCTGTTCAAGGTCTGCGGCATGAGAGGCATTCCGATCTTTACCTTTATTAACAAGATGGACAGGGATGCCAACGATACCTTTGATTTATTGGATGAAATCGAGAAGGAGCTGGGAATTGCAACCTGTCCGATCAACTGGCCCGATCGGTTCCGGTAAAAAATTCCGTGGAGTTTATGACAGAAACACACACAAGGTTCTGACCTTCTCTGATACACAGAAGGGAACCAAGGAGGGGTGATCGAAGAAATCGATATTGACGATGAGCGTCTTGACGCTATCGTAGATCCGGATCAGGAGAGAACAGCTCATGGATGAGATCGAGCTTCTGGACGGTGCCTGCTGTAGAGTTTGACCAGGAACAGGTAAGTAAAGGAAACATGACACCGGTATTTTTTGGTTCTGCGCTGACAAACTTTGGTGTTGAGACATTTCTGGAGCACTTCCTCAAAATGACGACTTCTCCGCTTCCGAGAATTTCAGATGAGGGAGAAATAGATCCGATGTCTGATGATTTCTCTGCATTTGTATTTCAAGATCCAGGCAAATATGAACAAGGCTCATCGAGACAGAATCGCATTTATGCGTATCTGCTCAGGAAAATTTGATGCTTCTCAGGAAGTATACCATGTACAGGGGGGAAGAAGATGAGACTGCTTCAGCCGCAGCAGATGATGGCAGAATCCCGCCATGTAGTATATGAGGCTTATGCAGGAGATATTATCGGAGTCTTTGACCCGGGCATTTTTTCAATTGGAGATACCATCTGCGCACCGGGAAATAAATTTGCTTTCGAGGGAATCCCGACCTTTGCACCGGAGCATTTTGCCCGTGTACGTCAGCTTGACACCATGAAGCGTAAACAGTTCGTCAAAGGTATCAACCAGATCGCACAGGAAGGTGCTATTCAGATCTTCCAGGAATTTAATACCGGTATGGAAGAGATCATTGTGGGCGTTGTAGGTGTACTTCAGTTTGATGTTTTGAAATATCGTCTGGAAAATGAGTATAACGTGGAGATCCGCCTGGAGAACCTGCCTTATGAGCATATCAGATGGATCGCAAACAAAGAGGAAGTCAATGTTGCCAAGATTGTGGGAACCTCCGATATGAAGAAGGTTACGGATCTGAAAGGCAATCCGCTTCTTTTGTTTGTCAATGCATGGAGCGTGGGCATGACAGAAGACCGTAATCCGGATCTGGTATTGACAGAATTCAGTAAATAAACCTTTTATTTTTTTTGTACAGATTTGATATACTAAACCTATGTAAATTTAGATTCGGAGTCCGTAGGAGGAGTCATAATGGCAGAAAAAAGAACAACCTATAAATTACAGGATGTAGGGAGGAATTGGTGAGGTGAATATTGCGGATGAAGTTGTAACTGTCATCGCAGGACTTGCAGCTACTGAAGTTGAGGGAGTTGCATCCATGGGGGGAAACATCACTAATGAGCTCGTAAGCAAACTTGGGGTGAAGAATCTTTCCAAGGGAGTTAAAGGTGACAGTCCTTGAAGGAGTTGTTACTGTGGACCTGACACTGAATATTGAATTTGGCAGGAATATCCTTGCAGTCAGCAAGAAAGTTCAGGAAAAGGTTAAATCGTCCATTGAAAACATGACAGGTCTGGAAGTTGCAGACGTAAATATCCGCATTGCGGGTGTTGATATGGAAAACGAAAAAGGAAAGTAACTCTTTCCTTTTTTCTTTATAAAAGTCCCGTCAGGGATATTGGCTTAGGAGGAATCATGCGAAGAAGCGAACAGAGAGAACATATTTTTAAGCTGTTGTTTATGACACAGTTTAATTCAGAGGATGAAATGTCAGATCAGGTATCCATGTACTTTGAGACACTTGGAGAACTGGAAGAGAAGGATCAGGAGGCAATGCAGGCGAAGTATCAGCACATTCTGGAACATCTGGAAGAGATCGACCAGATCCTGAATGACTATAGCCGCGGCTGGAAAACCACCCGAATGAGCAGAGTGGACCTGACAGCACTTCGTCTGGCTGTATATGAAATGAAATTTGATGAGGATGTCCCGGTCGGTGTTGCCATCAATGAGGCTGTAGAACTGGCCAAGATGTTTGGTGGAGAGGACTCAGGTTCCTTTGTAAACGGAATTCTTGGTAAAATCGCCAGTGGTAAGAAAGAAACAGGGGAAGCACCTAAGAAGCGTCGTCCTGCTCATCAGTACCAAGATCATTATCCGTTCATCAAAGAAGGTTTCCGGAGGAGTCAGAGACAGAAGAAAGTTCTAATTAAATGAAAACAATTTATTCTGTAGGACAGGTCAACCGTTACGTCAGAAATATGTTTACGCAGGACTATATCCTCAAGAAAATATATGTCAAGGGTGAGGTATCAAACTGTAAATATCATCCGAGCGGGCATATTTATTTTTCACTGAAGGATGAGACAGGTCTGCTTTCCTGTGTGATGTTTGCAGGGCAGAGAAGAGGTCTTGCATTTCGAATGAAGGATGGTGACCGCGTTGTAGTCGGCGGTGCGGTGGATGTCTATGAGAGAGACGGACGCTACCAGATGTACGCCAGAGAGATTACGCTGGAAGGGCAGGTGCACTTTATGAGAGATTCTTGCACTGAAGGCAGAACTGGAAGAAATGGGAATGTTTGCACCGGAGTATAAGCAGCCGATCCCACGTTTTATACAGAAGCTTGGTGTTGTGACCGCACCTTCGGGTGCGGCAGTACAGGATATCCGAAATATTTCTCTGCGCAGGAACCCATATCTTCAGATCATTCTGTATCCGGCACTGGTACAGGGCGACGGGGCAGCCGACAGCATTGTGCAGGGTATCCGCATGCTTGATGGGGGCAGGTGTGGATACGATCATTGTAGGACGCGGAGGCGGTTCCATCGAAGATCTCTGGGCATTCAATGAAGAGAAGGTTGCCAGGGCAATCTTTCGAGTGCCGTACACCGATCATATCTGCAGTTGGTCATGAAACGGACTTTACGATTGCAGATTTTGTAGCAGATCTGCGTGCACCGACACCATCAGCAGCAGCTGAGCTTGTAGTAGATGATTTTGCACAGGTAATGCATATCCTTTGATAACTATCGAGAACGTTTCAGACGGGATATGCGGGAGCGAATAGAATACCAGAAGGTGCGTCTTGAGCAATATAAGCTGCGTCTGAAATATCTGAGTCCGGAGAGTCGTCTGCGGGATAACAGACAGATTCTGGCTGACTATGATGATGCACTGCGAAGTGCGATGAAGAATAAACTTCAGCAGTATCGACACAGGCTGGGAATTTACCTGGAGCGTTATCAGGGAACGTCGCCGCTGGCAAAGCTGAATCAGGGATATTCTTTTGTGGCAGATCAGGATGGCAGGGGGATTACTTCTGTCGAACAGGTCAAACCGGGAGACAGAGTGGAGATTTCCGTGACGGACGGTGTGATCCGGGCGGAAGTTTCGGACAGCAGGAGGGAAACATGGCAGAAATAACAGAATCAAAGACAATAGAAGAGGTCTTTCAGGAACTGGATACTCTTGCTGCGAAGCTGGAGGACAGTGAAACGTCCCTGGAGGATTCTTTTTCGTTTTTATAAAGAAGGAATGGAGCTTCTTAAATACTGCAGCGGCAGGCTGGACACAGTAGAGAAGAAGATGCTCCAGATGGACGAGGATGGAACATTACGAGAATTTTAAAGAAGAATTGCAGATAAGAACAGAATACGCAGAGAAAGTAATACGCAGATGGCTTCCCGAAGGAACCGGCTTTGCCAGAACAATGGCAGAGGCGATGAATTACAGCATGTGCGCCGGCGGGAAACGTTTAAGACCGATTCTTCTTCTGGAAACTTTCCGGATGTTTGGCGAGGATGAACAGCTTGCCGAACCTTTTATGGCAGGGATAGAGATGATCCATACGCATTCCCTGATCCATGATGATCTCCCGGCGATCGACAATGATGACTACAGGAGAGGACGCCCGACTGACCCACACAAAGTTTACGGAGAAGCAATGGGAGTCTTAAGCGGTGTCAGCCTGCTTAATTATGCATATGAGACGATGCTTAAGATTTCGAGATCTGACTTCTGATAAGGACAGGGTGATCCGCGCACTGAAAATCATGTCAGAAAGACAGGACTTTACGGAATGCTTGGAGGACAGAGTGTGGACGTTGAGAATGACGGTAAAGAGATATCCAGAGAAATGCTGGATTATATTTACGAACACAAGACCTCGGCACTGATCGAGGCTTCCATGATGGCGGGGGCCGTTCTTGGCGGAGCAGATGAGGAGCAGACAGCCCTGATTGAGAAAGCAGCTTCTGCTATCGGAATGGCATTTTCAGATCCAGGACGATATCCTGGATGTCACAAGTACCAGCCAGGAACTGGGAAAACCGGTTCACAGTGATGAGAAGAATCATAAGGTTACCTATGTGACGTTGTTTGGAAGAGAAGGCCTCGAACAGGTTTTGAGTTTTCAGAGCAGGCACAGTCCATTCTGGAAAACTTAACAACAAAAATAAATTTCTGACGGCATTGATTATGGAGTAAGCCGCAGAAAATGAAAAGAGGGATACAAAGGATGTTGGAAAAAATCAATAAGCCAAATGATATACACAAAATAGCTTTAGCAGATTTTTCCACAGCTTGCTGATGAGATCAGGGAATTTCTGATCTCATCAGTGAGTCGGGACAGGAGGCCATCTGGCATCCAACCTTGGGGCAGTAGAGCTGACACTGGCACTCCATAATGTACTGGATTTGCCGCAGGATAAGATTATATGGGATGTGGGACATCAGGCATATACCCACAAAAATCCTTACCGGCAGAAAAGAGGGGTTTAAGAAACTGCGAAAAGAAGGCGGAATGAGTGGCTTTCCAAAGAGAAGTGAGAGTGACTGTGATGCCTTTGATGCAGGACACAGTTCAATTCTATCTCGGCAGGTCTTGGATATGTGAGAGCACGAGATCTTCAGGGGCAGAACTATCGTGTGGTTTCTGTGATCGGAGATGGTGCTCTTTACCGGAGGAATGGCATATGAGGCATTAAATAATGCAGCAGAACTTAAGACTATTTTTTTATTATTGTTCTGAATGATAATAATATGTCCATTCCAAAAATGTCGGAGGAATGTCCTCCTATCTGAGTGCGATCCGCACAGCAGAACTTACACAGGAATGAAAATAAATGTGACCAAAAACGCTCCAGAAGATTCCAAGGGTTGGGACGGCACTGGTAGATACGATGCGCAAAACAAAGAGCAGTATTAAGCAGCTGATCATTCCCGGAATGCTTTTTGAAAAATATGGGACTTACCTATCTGGGGACCGGTGGACGGACATAATATGCGTCAGATGATGAGACTTTTTAATGAGGCCAAAAGGGTTGAAGGACCGGTGATAGTGCATGTCCTTACAGAGAAGGGCAGAGGATATGAACCGGCACGCAGACATCCGGATCAGTTTCATGGAACAGGACCGTTCAATATTGCGACAGGAAAGCAGCTTTCCTCAAAGAAATGCCCGACCTATACCGATGTTTTTGCGGAAACCATGGTGAAGCTGGGCAAGGAGCATACAAAGCTGGTTGGAATCACAGCGGCAATGAAAGAAGGAACCGGTCTTGTAGAATTTGAAAAAGAAATTTTCGAGCCGTCTGTTTGACGTAGGAATCGCCGAGGAACATGCGGTTTCTTTTGCTGCAGGACTGGCTCTTGGCGGAATGATACCGGTAGTGGCAATCTATTCGTCCTTTTTGCAGAGAGCAGTGGATCAGATGCTTCATGATGTCTGTATGCAGAATCTCCATGTGATTTTGCAATCGACCGTGCTGGTCTTGTGGGAGCTGACGGAGGAAACACATCAGGGCTGTTTTGACCTGTCTTATCTGACCATGATGCCAATATGACAGTGATGGCACCCAAAAAATCAATGGGAGCTTCAGAAGATGCTGGAATTTGCAGTACATCTTGGCGGACCGTGTGCGATTCGTTATCCGAAAGGCAGTGCCTATCAGGGACTGGAAGAATTTGAAAGTCCGATCCAGTATGGCAGGAGTGAAGATCTTTTGAAGGTGAGGAACTGGCAGTTATTTCCGTGGGCAGTATGACAGAAGTATGTGAGGCGGTCTGTAAGGAGCTTAAGGAACGGGGGCAGAAAACCGACATTTGTTAATGCAAGATTTGTCAAAACCGCTGGATACTGCACTTTTGGATGCACTTGCCGGAAATCATAAATTAATTGTAACTGTAGAAGAAAATGTCAGAAACGGCGGTTTTGGTGAGCATGTGGCAACTTATATGGAAGCCTGCCATCCGGAGGTGAGGGTACTCCGATCGCTGTCTGGGAACCGTTTTGTAGAGCATGGAGAAATCCGAAGTCTGCGGGCAAAGATTGGTCTGTCAGTACCGATATCCTTGATGCAATAGAGAATATGAGGAGCAGCAATGAAAAAAAGACTGGATCTTTGATGGTGGAGCGTGCGCTGGCACCTTCCAGAGAAAAAGCAAAAGCATATATTATGGCAGGAAATGTTTATGTGGATGGCCAGAAAGAAGACAAAGCAGGAACCATGTTTCAGGAAACTGTAAAGATCGAAGTTCGCGGAAATACACTTCCGTATGTGAGTCGTGGAGGGCTGAAGCTTGAAAAGGCAATGAACAATTTCGGTGTTTCCCTGGATGGAAGGTGTGCATGGATGTGGGAGCATCTACCGGTGGATTTACAGACTGTATGCTTCAGAACAGGGCTGTCAAGGTTTATTCCATCGATGTGGGATATGGACAGCTTGACTGGGGACTGCGAAATGATCCGAGAGTTGTCTGTATGGAAAAACAAATATTCGCTATGTAGTTTCGGAGGACATTCAGGAGGCACCACAGTTTTCTTCCATCGATGTTTCTTTTTATTTCGCTGACAAAAGGTATTGCTTCCGGTAAGAAACCTTCTGACCGAAGATGGTGAGATTGTCTGCCTTATTAAACCGCAGTTTGAGGCCGGCAGAGAGAGAAAGTCGGCAAAAAGGGTGTGGTTCGTGACCCGGCAGTACATCTGGAGGTTATTGAGAAAGTAATGGCTTATGCGATGTCGATTTTTGAGCCAAATCATCTTTCTTTTTCCCCGATTAAGGGGCCGGAGGGAAATATTGAATATCTTCTTCATCTCAAAAGAGACCGGAAGGTACGGTCTGTGAATCTGTCCTGGAGGTATCTCCGGAAGCTGTGGTGCAGGCTCATACTACCAGCTTGATTAGTCAGGGAAGGCAGAACAGAGGAATGGACAATTTTTATATCATTACGAACAGTGATAAGGACGAAAACCTTGAGTTTTCAGGTCAGATGAGGAGTATCTGCACAAGAATGGCTGCAGATGTATGGTACAGCAGGCTGAACGCAAAAAAAGAAGGAGCATATCATTATACCAATCCGGATCGATCCCGGAGGATACACAGTGTATTCTGGTTCTTGGTGGTGACGGGACTCTTCTTCAGGCTGCGAGAGACGTTGTCCACAGAGAAATTCCCATGCTTGGAATCAACCTTGGTACGCTGGGATTCCTGGCAGAGGTGAACAAACAGTCTGTGTATGCTGCACTTGACAAATTAAAAGAAGACGATTACGAGATCGAAGAGAATGATGCTTAAGGAACTGTCTGGAGAGATGATAAGATCGTAGGCAGAGATGTGGCATTGAATGATATCGTGATCGGCAGAGATGGACACCTTCGTGTGGTTCGATTCAAAAATTATGTCAATAATGTATATCTGAATTCTTATAATGCAGATGGCATCATTATTTCAACGCCTACAGGATCTACAGGATACAGCCTTTCTTGTGGAGGGCCTATTGTGGCACCAAATGGTTCTATGACTCTGATGACACCGATTGCACCGCATACCCTGAATACAAGAAGTATTATTTTTCCGGCAGAGGATGTGATCACAGTTGAACTTGGTGAGGGCAGACGACAGGTTCAGGAGTATGGAGTGGCATCTTTTGACGGGGATACAACGATCCCCATGGTGACAGGAGACAGGATTGTTATACAGAAGGCTGATGTAAGTACCAGAATCCTGAAGTTGAATCATTTAAGTTTTGTTGAGGTACTTCGCCAGAAAATGCGCGACAGTTAGTGTCATGGAGGTTGGATGTGAAGGTAGCAAGACATGAAAAATAATAGAACTGATCCGTCAGTACGATATAGACACACAGGAGGAACTGGCAGCACGGCTCAATGAAGCCGGGTTCAAAGTAACTCAGGCTACCGTTTCCAGAGATATCCGTGCACTCAAGATGACAAAGGTCGCAGGAAAAGACGGGAAATCGCATTATGCGATTCTTTCAGAGGCTGCCTCGGAACTTGAGTGATAAATATACAAGAGTGCTCCATGATGCACTTACTTTCTATTGACGTAGGGCAGAATATGGTCGTGATCCGGACGGTTCCGGGATGGCGATGGGGGTGGCGGCAGCACTGGATGCACTGAAATGGAAAGAGATCCTGGGCAGCATCGCAGGGGATGACACTGTGATGTGCGTGGCTCGGGATGGAGAACAGGCACAGACTGCGGCAAGGAAACTGAAAGGAATCTTGAAATTATGTTAATACATCTTCATGTGAAGAATCTTGCCCTGATCGAAGACATAGAAGTAGAATTTGGACCAGGACTGAATATACTGACCGGTGAGACCGGTGCCGGTAAATCTATTCTTCTTGGATCCATGCAGCTGATCCTGGGAGGAAGAAGTACAAAGGACATGATCCGTGCAGGAGCATCGTACGCACTTGTAGAACTCTTGTTTCAGGTAGAAAATCGCGTGTGCAGGAGGCTCTTAAAGAACTGGGAACAGAGCTTGAAGATGGTCAGATACTTCTTGCACGTAAGATTATGGATGGCAGGAGTATCAACAAGATCAATGGTGAGACCTGTACGGTAAGCCAGATGAAGGAAGCTGCTTCGTGTCTTTTTGATATTCACGGACAGCATGAGCATCAGTCACTTCTGTACCAGGATAAACAGCTTGAAATTCTGGATGCATATGGCAAAAAACAGATTTATCCGGCGAAAACCAGAGTTTACGAAGTATACAGAGAATATCACAAGTATATGCAGGAGTTTAAAGCTCTGGATACAGATGAGGAGCAGAGGAACAGGGAACGAGGCTTTTCTTGAGTTTGAGATCAATGAGATTGAGTCAGCGCAGCTTCGTCCCGGTGAAGATGAGGAACTGGAAACACTTTATCGTAAATTAAACAATGGCAAAAAATTCTTGAGACTCTTCAGAGCGTCCGTGATCTGACAGGATATGATTCTGCACAGGGAGCAGGAGATGCTGTGGGCATGGCGATAAGAGAACTGACGAGAGTGACAGAGTTTGACAGCCAGTTGGAATCCATGTCAGGAACACTTCAGGAAGTGGACAGTCTTTTAAATGATTTTAACCGTGAACTGTCATCCTATGTGGAGGATCTCTGTTTTGATGAGGAGACATTTTTTGAAACAGAGAAAAAGACTGGATCTGATCAATAACCTTAAGGCAAAATATACAGAGCATAGAAGAGATTCAAAAGTATGCACAGCACCAGCAGCAGAAACTGGAAGATATTGACAGGTATGAAGAACGTTTCGAGGAAGCAAGACAAAATCTGACAAAGTCTCAAAAAATCTGGAGGAAGTTTCGAATGTTCTTTCAGAAATCAGGAAAGAATACAGTAAGACTCTCACAGAGAAGATCATTGAGGGATTGAAAGACTTGAATTTCCTTGATGTACAGTTTGGAATTGATTTCAGACGCAGGGAAGAATATACTTCGGGTGGATTTGATGAAATTGAATATAAAATTTCCACAAACCCCGGAGAATCCATGAAACCACTGGGAAGAATTGTATCTGGCGGTGAGCTTTTCAAGAATCATGCTGGCACTTAAGGCAATTCTTGCAGACCGTGACCAGATCGAGACGCTGATCTTTGACGAGATTGACACAGGAATCAGTGGAAGGACTGCACAGAAAGTATCCGAAAAGATGGCGGTCATCGGAAGCATCATCAGGTACTCTGCATTACACATCTGCCGCAGATCGCAGCAATGGCGGATATTCATTTTGAGATTGAAAACATCAGCGGGGGAACGGAAACCATAACAGAGATCCATCCGCTGGAGGGTGAGGATTCTGTGAGGGAACTTGCCAGACTGCTTGGCGGAGCAGAGATCACCCAGGCTGTTTATCAGAATGCAAAAGAAATGAAAGAATTGGCACAGGTACATAAAAATACAAGAGTCAAATAAAGTGAATCAAAGCATAATAAAGAGAAGAAGGTCTGACAGAGATCTCTTCTTTTTTTTATTACGAAAGGATGTGGCAGGGTGAACAGAAAAAGAAAGTATAGAATATGGATTCTGTGGTGTCTCGGACTGGATCTCCTGGTAATAGGGTGTATGGGATATCGATATCTGGATCGCAGGATCCCTGATGAGATTCATGTACAGAAAGAACAGGAAATAAAGCTTGAGCAGATTCTGGAACATCCTCTGCTGACTTTTGAGGATGCAGTTTCAGTCTCAGGAACAGGAAGTTATACGATAGGATGCAGTATTATGGGAGTGATCCCATTTAAAGAGATCAGAGTCATACCTTCTGAAAGCAGATCGGTATATGTCAGCGGAAGCACTGTGGGAATTTATATGGAAACAGATGGGGTACTTATCATAGACACAGGCGAGATTTTGTCAGAAGAGGGAATTTCCAGAGAACCTACCAAAAACATTGTAAAACCAGGAGACTACATTGTGGCATTTAATTCGCAGGTCATACATTCCAAGAGAGAATTGATTGAAGATATCAGGGCACTGGATGGTCAGGATGTAGAAGTAGAAGTGCTGAGAAACGACAAGATCATTCCGCTCACCCTCACCCGGTGAAAGATGTGCAGGGGGCATATAAGCTTGGAATCTGGGTGAGAGATAATACGCAGGGAATCGGTACTCTGACTTTTGTAGATGAGGACGGAAGATACGGAGCACTGGGACATGGAATCAGCGATATAGATACAGGAAAGCTTTTGAAGATAGAAAGCGGAGCACTTTATCAGGCCGAGATTCTGGGAGTTCAGAAAGGAAGCAATGGAAATCCGGGAGAACTTGCGGGACTGATCCGTTACGATTCTGACAGGGTGATAGGGTCCATAAAAAAGAACGGGGAAAACGGAATTTATGGAAATTTCACCGGTCCGCTGGATCAGATCACGCTTATGAGAATGCCGATGGCTTATAAGCAGGAACTTGAAACCGGACCGGCACAGATATTGTGTTGTGTGGATGGACAGGTATCGGCGTATGATGCGGAAATTGTAAAGATCGATCTGAATCATGAAGATACAAATAAAAGTTTTGTCATCCATGTTACAGATCAGGAACTGATTGACAAAACAGGAGGAATTGTACAGGGAATGAGTGGAAGTCCGGTGATACAGAACGAGAAATTTGCAGGAGCTGTCACGCATGTATTTGTGCAGGATTCTACGAGTGGTTATGGGATATTTGCAGAAACCATGCTGGAGAATAGTGGAAAAAATCAGCAATGAGAGTCGATATAGAGATAAACTGTCTTCAAAACAGGGCAGAAAAATAAAAAACTGATGGCATAAAAAGTCATCGGGAATGCCGCAGAAAAAAGGAAAAACAGAGATGTTTTATGCAGGCAGAGGCCGAACAGGTAGATTTAATGTGAACGAAAATCCAGGCTTTCTCCCTGTTTCGGCTTGATTTCGCGGGGAAGTTTACACTATAATATGACCTGTTAACATATAAGGGTTTTTGATGAGCAAAGTCGAATGACAATAGGTTAGGAGGAAACGGACCTCATGGAAAAATTAAATGTAGCAATTGCAGATGATAATGAAAAATGGTAGAAATACTGGGTCGTATGATTGAAGAGGATAAGGATCTTACGCTGGTAGGTAAGGCACATAACGGAGAAGAAATCTGTAATATCATAAAAGAAAGACAGCCGGATGTTGTTGTTCTTGATATTATCATGCCGAAGGTGGATGGACTTACCGTTATGGAAAACTGTAATCATGATCCATGACTTAAGAAAAGACCGGTGTTTATTGTAGTATCTGTTGTTGGACAGGAGAGAATTACAGAGGATGCATTTAATCTTGGTGCCGATTATTATGTGCTGAAGCCTTTTGATAATCAGGTTCTTCTTAATCGCATTAAGAATTTAAGAAGAGGCAGTGACCGCAGAATCCGCGAAAATGTTCATCAGAATATTGTAAAAGAAGATACAGCAGCTTATATGACAAGAAATCTGAAAGCGATGTCACCAATATCATTCACGAAATTGGTGTTCCGGCACATATTAAAGGTTATCAGTACTTAAGAGATGCGATCATCCTGTCAGTAAATGATATTGAGATGCTGAATTCTATTACAAAAATCCTGTATCCGACAATCGCAAAGAAATATCAGACCACGCCAAGCCGTGTGGAACGGGCAATCCGTCATGCGATTGAGGTGGCATGGAGCAGAGGCAAGATGGATACCATCGATGCGTTGTTTGGATATACTGTAAGTACGGGCAAGGGCAAGCCGACAAATTCAGAATTCATTGCGCTGATTGCTGACAAAATTCGTCTGGAATATAAAAAAACGCTCTTTCCAATAAGTGCATTATAGGGTATAATAAACAAAAAAGCTGTTTCAGAATCGGCTTATCTGTACAGCTTTTATAGAGATGGGAGCAAGGGAGGGAATTACAGATGAAAAATATTTTATTTGCAACATCAGAAGCAGTGCCATTTATTAAGACAGGAGGACTTGCCGATGTAGCAGGAGCACTTCCGAAATGCTTTGACAAGCGTTATTTTGACGTCAGGGTTATTCTGCCGAAATATGCCTGTATGAAACAGGAATGGAAAGATAAAATGAACTATATCACACATTTCTACATGGATCTGGGATATAAGAACTGTTATGTAGGAATCATGCATCTGGAGTATGAGGGAATTCACTTCTATTTTATTGACAATGAATACTATTTCAGCGGACCCAAACCGTATGATGGAGGAACATGGGATCTGGAGAAATTTGCATTCTTCTCCAAAGCTGTACTGTCAGTTCTTCCGGTAATCAATTTCCGTCCGGATGTGATTCACTGCCATGACTGGCAGACGGGTCTTGTACCGGTTTATCTGCATGATTCTTTCCAGCAGAACGAATTCTTCTGGGGTATTAAGTCAATCATGACAATCCATAATCTTAAATTCCAGGGCGTATGGGATGTAAAGACTGTGCAGGGAATCACTGGTCTTTCTGATTACTACTTTGCACCGGACAAATTGGAGGCTTATAAGGACGCAAACTTCTTAAAAGGGCGGTATCGTTTTTGCAGACGCGGTTACAACTGTAAGTAATACCTATGCTGAAGAAATCAAAACACCGTTCTATGGAGAAAGACTGGATGGACTTCTCTGTGCAAGATCACATGATCTTCGAGGTATTGTCAATGGAATTGATTATGATGTATTCAATCCGAGACAGATACATGCATTACTCAGAATTATAATGCGAAGAACTTCCGAAAAGAAAAAGTTAAAAATAAAATTCAGCTTCAGAGAGATCTCGGACTGAATGAGGATCCGAATGCAATGCTGATCGGTATTGTTTCCCCGACTGACAGATCAGAAAGGATTTGACCTGATCGCATATGTTATGGATGAACTCTGTCAGGATGCTGTACAGCTGGTTGTTCTTGGTACCGGAGAAGAGCGCTATGAGAACATGTTCCGTCATTTTGACTGGAAATATCATGGAAAAGTATCGGCACAGATTTATTATGATGAAGCACTTTCGCATCGAATTTATGCAGCGTCTGATGCGTTCCTTATGCCGTCATTGTTTGAACCATGTGGCTTAAGCCAGCTTATGAGCCTTCGTTACGGAACTCTTCCGATCGTTCGTGAGACAGGCGGTCTTAAGGATACGGTACAGCCATATAATGAATTTGAAGGAACAGGTACCGGATTCAGCTTTACGAATTACAATGCACATGAAATGCTTGCCACTGTCCGTAACGCAGAGCGCGTATTCTATGACAACAAGCGTGAGTGGAACAAGATGGTAGATCGTGCGATGGCAGCTGATTTCTCATGGAACCATTCAGCAAAACAGTATGAAGAAATGTACAACTGGCTGATCGGAGACAAATAAAACGGATCAGTGCCGGAAAGCAATAAACGAATAGCTTTTTTCGGGGGATACCAGATATAATGGTATCCCCTTTTGTCTGCAAAAAGGCGAAAAAACGAAGAAGAATGGCGAAAAGTTTCCTTGACATTAAAGGGGATTTATAATAGCATATAAGAAGAAAACACGAACATAGGTTTGCGAAACATAAGTTCGCATCAAACATATATTTATAAAAAGGAGATCCACAGATATGATGAACGAAGAGAAACAGAAAGCACTGGAAGCGGCACTTGGACATATTGAGAAGCAGTATGGCAAGGGCTCGGTGATGAAGCTTGAGATTCCAGTGCGCGCATATGCAGATAGAGGCAGTTCCGACAGGTTCTCTTGGTCTGGATATAGCACTTGGAGTAGGCGGAGTGCCGAAGGGACGTATTGTTGAGATCTATGGACCTGAATCCAGTGGTAAGACAACCGTTGCCCTCTGCACATGGTAGCAGAGGTTCAGAAACGCGGAGGAATTGCAGGATTTATTGATGCAGAGCATGCACTTGATCCGGTTTATGCCAAGAATATCGGTGTCGACATTGACAATTTATATATTTCACAGCCGGATAGCGGTGAGCAGGCACTTGAGATTACCGAAACGATGGTGCGTTCCGGTGCTGTAGATATTATTATCGTGGACTCCGTTGCGGCTTTTGTTCCGAAGGCGGAGATCGAGGGAGATATGGGAGACAGCCATGTTGGACTTCATGCAAGACTGATGTCACAGGCTCTGAGGAAGCTGACAGCAGTGATCAGCAGATCCAATTGTGTAGTTATTTTTATCAACCAGCTTCGTGAGAAGGTTGGAGTTATGTTTGGCAACCCGGAGACCACTACAGGCGGACGTGCCCTTAAGTTTTATGCATCTGTTCGCATGGATGTAAGAAGAACAGAGACATTGAAACAGGGCGGCGAGATGGTTGGTAACCATACCAAGGTCAAGGTTGTCAAGAATAAGGTTGCACCGCCGTTTAAGCAGGCTGAGTTTGATATTATGTTTGGAACCGGTATTTCCAAAGAAGGCGAGATTCTTGATCTTGCAGCGGAGTGCAACGTAGTAAATAAGAGTGGAGCATGGTATTCATACAATGGAGAGCGAATCGGACAGGGACGTGAGAATGTTAAGGTTTACCTCAAGGATCATCCGGAGATCTGTGAGGAGATTGAGAAGAAAGTAAGAATTCAGTATCATCTTCTTCCGGAGGAAGAAGGCACAACCAGGCATCAGGCAAGGCAGCAACACCGGAAATTGAGACAGAAGAATAAGACATATGACAGATCATTATCAGGAACAGCAGCAGGCTTTCGGGCAGGGAAGGCAACTCCGTCTTCTGGAACATATGGACAGGACGAGCGTGGTCTTGCCGACAGACTGAAGCAGGCAGGCTTCTCTGAGAAAGCGACAGAGGACGCGGTATCTTATGTAAGAGAACTGGGGTATATCAATGATGAGAGATATGCATTTCATTACATTATGTATCGGATCCATAATAAGAGCCGTCAGAAGATCTTTCAGGAACTGCAGCAGAAGGGAGTAGACAGACAGACAATACAGTCAGCATGGGAAGAGGCAGAAGAACTGGAGACACCGGATGAGCATGCACTTCTTGTCAGTCTTATAGAAAAAGAAATATCCTGCGGATTCAGAATTGGATGAGCGAGAGATGCGCCGCCTTATGGGATACTTTGCAAGACGCGGGTTCAGACAGGGTGAGATCAGTTCTGCACTGGAAGAATTAAATATTACATTCTGCGTAACTGCTCGCAGGTAATATTCCGCGAAAATATTCAAACAATATAGATAGAAAAACTTGACATAATTCTTAAAACATTATAAACTTGTATTGTTGTATTTGTACAATGAAAACTAAATAAGGAGGTGCTCCTGTGACAAAACAATTATTGTTGCAATTGTCGCTGTAGTGGTCGCACTGCTTATTGCGGTTCCTGTTACTTGTAAAGGTTGCTGTCAATAAAAAAAGCTCAGAAAGATGCAGAAAGTTGTTGGGACAGCAGAAGACAAAGCAAGAAGCATCATAGATGAAGCTCTGAAAACAGCTGAGACTAAAAAAAGAGAAGCTTTATTGAAGTAGAAGGAAGAATCTCTCCGTACAAAAAAAAATGAACTGGAGAAAGAAACCAAGGAACGAAGAAACGAACTGCAGAAATATGAAAAGCGTGTCTTAGCGAAGGAAGAAACCGTCGATAAGAAGGCTGAGGCAGTTGAGAAGCGCGAAGCAGAGTGTACAGCGAGATTTGCTGAATTGCAAAAGAAAGAAAAGAAAGTAGAAGAACTTGAGCAAAAAGGAGTACAGGAACTGGAACGAGTTTCAGGTCTGACCTCCGAACAGGCGAAAGAATACCTGTTGAAATCAGTAGAAGACGATGTCAAGGTTGATGTTGCCAAGCTTTACAAAGAACTTGAGAACAGAGCGAAGGAAGAAGCAGAAAAAAAGCCAAAGAGTATGTGGTAAATGCCATTCAGAAATGTGCGGTAGACCATGTTGCTGAAACTACCATTTCAGTTGTGCAGCTTCCAAGTGATGAGATGAAGGGAAGGATCATCGGACGTGAAGGACGTAACATCCGTACACTGGAGACACTGACAGGTGTGGATCTCATCATCGATGATACGCCGGAAGCAGTTGTTTTTCATCCTTTTGATCCGATTCGCCGTGAGGTGGCAAGAGTAGCTCTTGAAAAAACTGATTCGTGGATGGACGGATTCATCCGGCACGTATTGAGGAGATGGTAGAAAAAGCGCAAAAAGAAGTGGAGAAACCAGATCCGTGAGGACGGAGAAAATGCAACAAATGGATGTTGGTGTTCATGGTATTCATCCGGAGCTTCTGGAAACTTCTTGGGGACGTATGAAGTTCCGTACTAGCTATGGACAGAATGCATTGAAACATTCGATTGAGGTCGCACAGCTGACAGGTTTGCTTTGCCGCAGAAATCGGTGAGGATGTCCGTATGGCAAAACGTGCAGGTCTGCTTCATGATATTGGAAAATCCATCGACCATGAAGTAGAAGGTTCCCATATCCAAATTGGGTGGATCTTTGTAAGAAGTACAAAGAAGGACCGATCGTCATCAATGCGGTGGAGTCCCCATCATGGAGATGTTGAACCTGAGAGTCTGATCGCATGCATTGTTCAGGCTGCTGATGCGATTTCGGCAGCAAGACCGGGCGCGAGAAGAGAAACCTTAGAAACCTACACAAATCGTTTGAAACAGTTAGAAGATATCACCAATGAATTCAAAGGTGTAGACAAGTCCTTTGCTATACAGGCGGGCAGAGAGATTCGTGTAATGGTAGTACCGGAACATGTGACAGATGCAGATATGGTTCTGCTGGCAAGAGATATTGCCAAACAGATTGAGGCTGAGCTTGAATATCCGGGTCAGATCAAGGTAAACGTTATACGAGAGAGCAGAGCAGTAGATTACGCTAAGTAATTAGAAATACCCAGAAAGAGTGTGATACATATAAGTGTCATGCTCTTTTTTTTGTTCTACTTTCAATAATAAATCCGCAGAATTGTACAGGTGAATTATGAGAGAAAACATTCAGACTGGCACAGGACGAAAGGCTTTCCGGTACAGAGTCTGTTTATGGCAAACGGACTTGTTATAGGAATAGTCCTTCCGGATATTCTCTGGAGAATGGAGTGGCATCAGCAGACACTTTCAGACAATGTATCTTTGAGAACATTTGCAGCGGGGAGTGAAGATCAGACAGAATATTTGCTGCAGGAACAGTTAAGATGAGAGTAGCGGGGAAGTATCTTTCTTGGAATGGGATGTGGATTTCTGTATTTGGAGTACCATTTACTGGCAGGAAGCGTTTATCTCGGAATGAAGTTGGGGTTACTTCTGACAATGTCTGTTCTGCAGTTTGGCTTGCAGGGCGGACTGGTTGGAGCAGGACTTTTATTTCTGCAGTATCTTTTTTATATTCCATCTGTTTTTATCTCTGTGATCAAAGTTACAGGCAGTCTATGAAAATCTGGAAAAATAAAGGAATGATAACAGGCAGTGTATCGAGGTATTTTTTGCAGGTTATTCTGAGTGGAATCTTTTTATCTGCTTGGTATGCTGACAGGTATATTGTAATCCGATCGTGCTGGAAATGCTGGAAAAAATTTGGAATTTTTTGAAAAACAAGATATAGTATGGTTTACCATAATCTGAACAATATTTTGTATTCGACGTTGAAAACGTTGATTTTACATGAAAATTTGGAAAAAACAAATTGATTTTTTTAAAATAGAAAGTATAATCAGAGTAATCAGATGTGTGTGAACAGTGATCACCTGATAGAAAACATGAACTGACAGAAGTTGCTGTCGGACAGTGAAAGACATAGTACAAGGTTAGATTTCAAATAAAAGGAATGGAAAGAACACTCGCAGAATTTATCGCATATTTACATACGACTAAGAATACATCGGCTAATACAGAAATTTCATACCAGAGAGATTTACGGAAAGATGATCCGATATCTGCAGAACAGGATATCTCCGTGAAGTGGAGGTGACAAGTTGGATCTCAAGGCATATCTCAGTGAACTTAAGAATGAGAATCTGGCATCCTCAACAATCTCCAGAAATATAGCGTCTATCCGTGCAATGTTTCAGTATCTTTAAAGAGGGAAGAATCAAAGCCGGATCCTTCCGAGGATCTGAAGCCGCCTAAGGTAGAGAAGAAAATGCCGGAAATATTATCTGTTCAGGAGGTAGACCGCCTTTTGAAGCAGCCGAATATCAATACAGCAAAGGGATTCGCGACAGAGCAATGCTGGAACTGCTTTTATGCTACAGGCATGCGTGTAAGTGAACTGATTCATCTTCAGGTCTCGATCTGAATCTTCAGTTTGGATATGTGATCTGTCATGATACAGACAGGGAGAGGATCATCCCGATTGGAAATGTCAGCAAGAGAGCACTTGTAGATTACATGGAGCATGGAAGAGGATATTTTGTAAAGAATAAGGCAGAAAATGCCCTGTTCACAAACTGTTCCGGCAGATCCATGAGCAGACAGGGATTCTGGAAAGTTCTCAAGAGCTATGCAGAAGCAGCAGGTATTTACCGAGACATTACACCACATACATTGAGACATTCTTTTGCAGTACATATGCTTCAGAATGGAGCTGATATCAAGAGCGTACAGGAAATGCTCGGACATTCGGATATCTCTTCCACCCAGATTTATCTCGGGATGAATGTAGCCAGGATGAGAGATGTTTATATGAAAGCACATCCGCGTCATTAAGTGGATCGTCAATAAAACAGAAAGACCGTGAATACAGAACTTATATAAAGAAGAGTCTGTATTACGGTCTTTTTACTTTAATAATAAAGCCAAAAATGAATTCAGTTTTAGCAGAGCTCTGCGATGGTGTAGAGAAGTTTCTCAGATTCTTCCCATCCAAGACAAGCATCTGTAATGGATTTACCATAAATATGATCACAGCCAATCTTCTGATTACCTGGTTCAATATAGCTTTCAATCATCAGTCCTTTGACCAGCTTGTGAAGTTCTGGATCAACAATGCGGCTGTGCAGGATTTTCCTTTGGCAATACGAACCTGCTGTTCATACTGTTTGTTGGAGTTGGAATGGTTGGTATCTACAATGACAGCAGGTTTTTGAGATTTTTTCCTGATATTTGTCAAGAAGAAGACGAAGATCCTCATAATGATAGTTTGGCATTGCCTCACCATGTTTGCTGACAGCACCACGCAGAATTGTATGTGCGAGGGGATTTCCGTCTGTCTCTACTTCCCAGCTTCTGTAGATGAAACGATGAGAAGCCTGAGCTGCAACAACAGAATTTATCATAACGCTGAAATCACCGCTGGTAGGATTTTTCATTCCGGCAGGGATATCCATACCGCTGACAGTCAGACGATGCTGCTGGATCCTCAACAGAACGTGCACCAACTGCAACGTAGGAAAGAATGTCGGAGAGATAACGATAGTTTTCAGGATAGAGCATCTGATCCGGCACAGGTAAAACCACTTTCCTGAATTGCATGAATATGCATCTTGCGGATTGCTATCAGTCCTGCCAGCATATCAGGTGGCCTTTTCTGGATCAGGCTGATGGACCATACCTTTGTAAGCCGTCACCTGTAGTACGTGGTTTATTGGTATAAACGCGAGGAATGATCAGAACCTTATCTGCTATTTTGTCCTGTACTTTTGCGAAGGCGAAGAAGATAATCGCAGACCGCATCCTCATTATCAGCAGAACATGGACCAATGATCGCAAGAAATTTATCTGATTTCCCGGTAAAGACATCACGGATTTCCTGATCACGTTTCTCTTTTAAGGCCTGGATCTCAGCATCGATAGGGTACTGATTGCGAATCTCAGCAGGCGTAGGAAGTTTTTGATAAAATTAAATGCCATGTGTTCCTCCTTTGTGTGTTTTTATGCAACACCTTGTAATACAATACTCCAGTATCAGTGGAGAACCGGGTTCTTTTGTTTAAAATTAAAGTATACAACGCTTTATTATAAACGATTCAAAACTTTTGTCGATAGGAAATGCTTTGGAATTTTTAAGCAACGCATAAATATGAAGCCCGCTTAAAAAGAATCTCGCTGAAGAGGATTCCGTACAGATAGCCGCGGATCCCAAACCGGAATTGCAAATACTACAAAAGAATACGGGTCAAAATCCCGGCGGCACTATGAACAAGGCTTCGTCCGGTCTGCCCAAGCCCATGTAGGATGCTTGTCAGAGTTGTATTCAGGTACAAAAGGGGCAGATAAAGAGAGGGTCTGTATATAAGCTCCGGCAGTCGGACTTTGAAAAGAAGATCCCCTATAAAAGGCTCCGGCACAATAAAAAATAAGAGTACAGATGCAGCCGAGCAGCAGGCTACCGAAGTGTCTGAACAGTAATATAATGTATCCTTTTTTGGTATCCGAGAGCCTGCATTTCTGCGACAGAAGGCATGAGCATTACGGAGGCAGAGTTGGTGATCGTGGCAGGAAACAGGATACAGGGAAGTGCGAGTCCGGTAAAAATACCGTAGATGCTGAGTGCTTCGCTGGAAGAAACTCCATACATCTGAAGCCTTTGCGGAATCAAAACGACTTCAATAGCGGCAAGCACGGAGAGAAGAAGCCGATTCACCGTAACAGGAAAGGCAGTACGGGAGGATTTCATGTAAATCCGAAAAAGGTTTTGTAATCTGAAAAATCCTGTGCGAGCAGCTGCGAAAGTGAAGTGAGAGAACAAGCAGCGAAAGGATAGAGGCGGCGAGCTCTGAAGCAAGTGTGCCGCCGACAGCAATCATGGCGGTCACGGGAAGATTATTGGAAAACACAGATCAGATACAGAAGGAAAGAAGAACCGACACGCACAAGCTGCTCAACAAACTGCATGCCGGATGGAAAAGCGGCTTTTGCGGGCAAAATAATAACTGTTGATACAGGAATGAAGAACAGCCAAAGGCAGGCTGAAAGCAAGAATGCGCAGGAACTCTTCTGTACGTACTTCTCTGAGAATCTGTACAGCAAAAAATCGGCTTTCAGAAACAACAGGGAAAAGCCACACAGGAGAATAAAAAGCAGAAGCGTTCAAGACAAGACAGAAGAAATCACGGGCTTTTTTGATTTCTCCGGTTGCAAAGTGACGGCGATCAGACGCGAAAGGGCGGTCTGTATACCAGAAGAGGGTTATGGCGAGCAGGAGAGTCTGGAGAGGAGAACAAGCTGAAACAAGTAGAATTCCCTCTGCACCAATTGTATGGGGAGACAGGAATATCCTATAAAAAAGCCCATAATGCGGCTTAAAAGTCCGGCGCAGGTGAGAAGAAAAGTTCCCTGAAAAAGTTTTTTTCGACATACAGAATACCTGGAGCTTTTTTTGTCCAGTATATGTGTAAAACTACCTTTGACAGAACAAATGTATTCTGTTAAAGTAGGTTTTGAAATAAATCCGACTAAAACACTGGGAATTATGAAGAGGTGAGTGGATGAAACTGTCAACAAGAGCAAGATACGGTCTCACAGCTTTGATTGATCTGGGTCTGCATTGTAGAAACAGAAGCCGTTTCCATTCAGAGTATTGCGGTCAGACAGAATATCTCCGACAGTTATCTTGAGCAGCTTATGGCGAAACTCAAGAAGGCAGGTCTGGTAGAGAGCACCAGGGGAGCTGGCGGAGGCTACAGGCTTGGAAGTCCGGCAGCAGAGATTTCTGTGGGTGATGTCCTGAGAGTGCTGGAGGGAAGTCTGGAGGCAGCACAGTGTTGGAATGGAAGATGAGAGCACCTGTGAGAATCATGACATCTGCGTGACGAAGTACGTCTGGAAGCGCATCAATGACAGTATCACACAGGCAGTGGATACCATGATGCTGGATCAGTTGATAGATGAAAGCCGGAAAAAACAAAAAGGAAAAGATCTAAAATTCATTTTTATCAGGAGGAAAAAACATGAATAAATTAATATATCTGGATAATGCGGCAACAACCAAAACTGCACCGGAAGTTCTTGAGGCAATGCTTCCGTATTTTCCGAGTACTATGGAAACCCGTCCAGTATTTATGATTTTGGACAGAAGAGCAAAGAGGCAGTGACAAGAGGAAGACAGCAGATAGCGGATGTCCTGAATGCAAGGAAAGAAGACATCTACTTTACAGCAGGCGGAAGCGAGGCTGACAACTGGGCACTCAAGGCAACCTTTGAAGCATATAAACTAAAGGAAATCATATCATCACAACCAAGATCGAGCACCATGCGATCCTGCACACCTGTGAATATCTTGAGAAGGAAAGAGGAGCAAAGATCACCTATCTCGATGTAGATGAAAATGGTATTGTACGTCTTGATGAACTGGAGAAGCGGGATCACACCGGAGACAATTCTGATTTCTGTTATGTTTGCAAACAACGAGATCGGTTCTATTCAGCCGATCAAAGGAAATCGGTGCGATTGCAAAGAGAACATGGCATCCTGTTCCACACAGATGCAGTTCAGGCATTCTGTCAGGTTCCGATCGATGTGGAAGAGATGAATATTGACATGTTAAGTTCCAGTGGTCACAAGATCAACGGACCAAAGGGAATTGCTTTATATCCGCAAGGGCGTTAAGATCAGATCCATTGTACGGCGGAGCACAGGAGCGTAAACGCCGTGCAGGTACAGAGAATGTTCCGGGAATCGTAGGATACGGTGCAGCAGCAGAGCGGGCAATGAAAACATGAAAGAGCGTACAGACAGAGAAATCGAACTGAGAGATTATCTGATCGGACGTATCACCAGTGAAATCCCATATGTAAGACTGAATGGTGACACAGAAGACGTCTTCCGAATAATGTAAATTAAGTTTCCAGTTTATCGAAGGTGAATCCATGCTTCTGATGCTTGATCAGAACGGTATCGGCGGCTCAAGCGGATCTGCATGCACATCCGGTGCTCTTGACCCGTCTCATGTACTTTGGCAATCGGACTGCCTCATGAGATCGCACATGGTTCTCTGAGACTTACCCTGAGTGAGGAGACAACAAATGGAAGATCTTGACTTCACAGTAGATAAACTGAAAGAAATCGTACAGTATCTGAGAAGTATGTCTCCACTGTATGAAGATTTTATCAAAAATCAGAAATAATAATTAATGAAAAACAGAAACAGGAGGAATAAATATTATGTACAGCGAAAAAGTTATGGATCATTTTCAGCATCCAAGAAATGTAGGAGAAATTGAGGGCGCAAGCGGTGTAGGAACTGTCGGTAACGCAAAATGTGGTGATATCATGAGAATCTACCTTGATATTGATGATGACACATATCATCAAAGAATGCAAATTTAAAACATTTGGCTGTGGTGCGGCAGTTGCAACAAGCAGTATGGCGACAGAACTTGTCAAAGGGAAAACTATTTCAGAAGCAATGCAGGTAACAAACAAAGCCGTTATGGAAGCACTTGACGGACTGCCGCCGGTTAAGGTACACTGTTCTCTTCTTGCAGAGGAAGCAATTCACGCAGCACTGTGGGATTACGCTGAGAAACATGGTATTGTGATCGAAGGTCTGGATAAACCAAAGTCAGACATCAGCGAAGGCGAGGAAGAAGAAGAGTACTAAGAAACAACGGCTGTGAGGGGGAAACATAAATTTGAGGCTGCTGTCTGCAGGAAATGTCCCCAAGAGGTGTTTTTGTATGCAGATAAATTGTGAGGTGAAATGTTGACAGGACTTACAGACGAACAGGTAAATGAGCGGATCGAGCAGGGCAAGGTTAATGCGGATGAAAATCCAAACACCAGGACATATAAACAGATCGTCAGAGAGAATACGCTGACCTTCTTTAACTTTTTTGAACCTGGTACTTCTGGTACTTGTACTGCTGGTCGGTTCATATAAGAATGCATTTTTGTATGTATCATTATTATCAATACACTGATTGGAATTGCACAGGAAATCCGTGCAAAGAAGACCATTGACAAGCTGGCGATTCTGACCGCGAAGAAATCAATTGTCATTCGTGAGGGAAAGAAGTGGACTGTCCCGACAGAGGAACTGGTTCTTGATGATCTGGTCTGTCTTAAGACCGGTGATCAGGTTCCGGCAGATGCAAAGGTACTGGAAGGCAGTGTAGAGGTAAACGAATCACTTCTGACAGGTGAATCAGATAACCTTCCAAAGAATGTAGAGATGAACTTTTTTCAGGAGCTTTTGTAACAACAGGAAGTACTTGCTGTCAGATCATTCATGTCGGCAAGGATAACTATGCGGCACAGATCACCAGCGAAGCAAAGGAATTCAAGCGTCACAATTCAGAACTTAAGAATTCTCTGAATGCGATTCTGAAAGTGATCAGTATCATTATCGTGCCGCTGGGAGCACTGCTGTTTTATAAACAGTACTATATTGTAGGAAATACGTTCAAGGCTTTCTGTTGTGAGTATGGTCGCAGGTGTTCTGGGAATGATTCCGGAAGGTCTGGTACTCCTCACCAGTGTGGCATTGACACTGGGAGCACTGGTTCTGGCCAATAAGAAGACTCTTGTACAGGAGTTATACTGTATTGAGACTCTGGCAAGAGTTGATACACTCTGTCTCGACAAGACCGGAACAATCACTGAAGGAACCATGTGTGTAGAGCGTGTGGAGTCGTGGTGTGAGAGTCTTCTCAGAAATCTGACAGAAGACAAAGAAGAGCCGGACGAAGGCAGAATGCTCCAGGATCAGGAAATACAGCCGGAAAATGCTGAAACACAGAATCCAGATACCGGTTCGCAAACGGAAGCGGATCAGGCAGAAACCATAGACGAAACGGCAGCTCTGCAGGATATTCATGAAATTGAGGACATGATGGGAAATCTCATGTATGTTCTTAAAGATCAGAATGCGACGATTGATGCCCTGCGTAAACGCTTTCCAACCAAAACATCTATGACGCCGGAGCATATTATTCCGTTTTCTTCCGACAGAAAATACAGTGGAGCTGTATTTGAGGATAGAGGAACTTATCTTATGGGAGCGGCACAGTTTCTTTTCCAGAGGGAAGAGAAGAAATCCTGGATGTCTGCCAGAAATATGCACAGGAAGGACTTCGAGTCCTTACACTGCACAGCAGTCAGATGGCAGAAGGTACAGAACTTCCAGTAGATCTTGAACCGGTGGCACTTCTTCTTCTGACAGATGTGATCCGAGAAGAAGCTCCGGACACACTGAAATTCTTTGACAGCCAGGAAGTTGACCTCAAGGTGATCTCGGGAGATGATCCTGTCACCGTTTCTGCGATCGCGAAGCGGGCAGGTCTTAAGAATGCAGAAAGCTATGTGGATGCGACAACACTGGAAACAGAGGAAGATTTAGAAGAGGCTGTTTCGAAATACAGTTTTTTAGTAGAGTGACACCGCAGCAGAAAAAGAAATGGTACAGGCTCTTCAGAAACAGGGACATACCGTTGCCATGACAGGAGATGGCGTCAACGATGTTCTTGCTCTCAAAGAAGCAGACTGCAGTATTGCCATGGCACAGGGAAGTGATGCGGCAAAGAATATTGCCAACGTAGTTCTTCTGGATTCAAATTTTGCATCCATGCCACATATCGTGAATCAGGGACGAAGAGTCGTGAACAATATCCGTACAGCGGCATCCATGTTTCTGATCAAGACTATGTTTTCTGTCATGCTGTCACTTCTGACAATCTTTTTTTGGAAACACGTATCCGTTTGAGCCGATCCAGATGTCACTGATCAGTGCCTGTGCAGTCGGGATTCCAACCTTCCTTCTTGCACAGGAAAACAATTATGACAAGATCGATCATACGTTTCTCCGACATGTGTTCTGAATGCGTTTCCGGCAGCAATCACTATTTCATCCTGTGTGTTTGCAATCATGCTCGTTTGTCAGAATGTATATCATTCCAATGCGATGCTGAGTACTACCTGTGTACTTGTTACAGGATGGAACTATATGGCAGCATTAAAAAACGGTTTATGCACCATTGAATACCTACCGTAAGGTAATCATTTATGGAATGCAGTTTATTTTTCTTTGCCGCGGCAGTCATATTTCAGAAACTGCTGGTAACATGGTTCCCTGGAATTCGGAATGATCATTCTGGTATTCCTTCTGATGACGTTTTCTCCGATTCTGATCGATGTGATCACAAGCTGGCTCAAAGGGATTTATGCAAAGTCTCTGGATCAGGAAAAACCGGGAAAGTTTACAGGATTTGTGAATAAACTCAGCAGAAAAAAAATAAATAACGATAAGTGAGAAAACAGCATTGCAGCGTGAAGCTATGATGCTGTTTTTTTGCAAAATTTCGGCAGAATAGCTTTTGAAAAACAAATTTGTGTAAAAACCTATGCTAAGATGCTGAATATCAAAGAAAAGGAGGTGGAAAGAACAGAGGATTTTGAGGAAGATGGGACGAAAGACGATTACTGGAATTTAATCTGGGTTTCTACAATTGTATTTTGCGGAAACCCAGTTGAAATCCATGAAAACAGACCTGATACAAAAAAAAAGATGCCGAAAGTAAAAAGCTGTTTCTATTTAATGTATCACTTCATTTTTTTGGTTTCATTGATTGCATCAATCGTACATCGCAGATTAGATTCAAGCAGTGGATGATACTTGGGATCGACAGAATCCATAAGCAACATAAAATTATTTTTATGGACAGAATCATCATCAATACCCATAAGAATAAAATCGGAAGACACTCCCCAAAACTTGGCAGAGTTTCTGGAGTGTGGATAAAGACATCCCTTTTGACCGCATTCAATATACCCAAGAAAAAGAGTGGGCGTCCAGCTTTTCGGCAAGGGCTTCCCGGGAAAGATGAGCCTGTTTTCGTGCGAATCTGACCCCTGCCCAATTTGAACGTTTAAGTCTTTTTCAGCAGGAACTCCCTCCTTTGAAATAATTATAAGATGATTATTCTTAATATTGTAAAAGGAATATAATTGACAAACAATTTACCGTCGGTAATAGAAAAATTACTAATAGTTGAATTGGTGGGAAAAATTCAAAGTATAAGTAATATATCAGTAGTCTTTTTATTTAACCAAAAAAAATGAAATGTCATGTTTGTTTAATAATATTACTGTTAGTAATATGAAATAGTTACTATAAGGTTGATTTAAACACACTAAAATTGTATAATAAACAAAAAAGAAACATATCTATTGCTTGTCCAAAAGATCGAAATCGGCAATGTGTCTTCGAATTGTATTACAAAAATCCTTTTACAAATAAGGAGTGAAAAGAGAAATGTTTGACTTCAACAATAATTATCAGAAAATTCAAGAATTAATAAGAAATTATCGTGCAATAAAAGAGAAGAGCAACGAATTATTTGATGAAAGAGAAATCTATAACCATCAGAAAGCAGAACTTTTTGCACGTTTTGGAAATAGATATGGAAATGTTGCAGACAGTGAAGCCAGAATCTATACAGAGCAGGAATTAACACAGTTAAGACTTGAACTGGCGAACAGTGCAGGATTATGGCCTCTTATTAAGAGTATGCTTGGATTTGGGAAAAGTCAGAGAGAGGTTTACCGGGAGTTAATGGGGAAACTGACGGGGCTTCTTAACTTTATGGAAGACCAGATTCAGGACTGTCGAAGTGAGGCTGATGCAATCTGGTATAAGCTTCAGCAGATATCCGAGGAATATACACAGGCATATAAAAAAGTGCCATGTGTTATGGAGGATGTACCAGTGATTCTGACTGGACCAGTTATGTTATACCAGAAACTCTCGAGAATCCAAGAATTTTTCTGGGAGATCTCCTGAAACCTTTATGACAGAAGAAGAACAGCAGGAACTGTCTGGTGATGGAAAGATTTTATTTAATCTGTGCAGGGATGGTGAGAAAAATTGCTGTACCGTAGGGGGATTTTTATTGTCAGCACCGATACAGCTTAGCATTGACTATGGAACAAGGACCACAGACAGGGCAAGACAGATCCTTCAGTCAATCATTTATCAGACATTGCGCAGTATACCGCAGTACTATATGGAATTTCATTTATGGATGCAGTTACATCCGGAAATGATTTCAGAGATTTTATCCGTTTACAGCAGGTAAAAAAGAACGATATTGTTATGCTGAACAGAAAGGTAACAGGTGGTTTTATCATCTTGCACAGTCTTACCTTAAAGTGAGGATATCAGCCGGGGACTGACAGCACTGGTGCAGAGGATGACAGCGGTTATTAATGAAAAGGCCGCCTATACAACTGTAACGGAATACAATGCGGAACAGGGAATGGACGCATGGATTCCATATCAGATGATAATCGTGCAGAATCTTCACGAAGGATATTCTGACAGTGATTTTAAGAATATCCAGTATCTGATCGAAAATGGAAGAAATCTGGGTGTCTTTGTAGTTATATTAAATAATGTAGACCGTTGGGAAAACGAATCCACACACAGCAGAAAAACAAGATCTTGAGAGCTGTTTTTCAGCAGAGGCAATACAGAATCTTTTTCGGATTGATGTAGGGACAGATATTTCGTCAACATGTGAGGGAGTCGAAAGTGATTTCCGACACTGGCAGACCGGTGGTTCTCATCTGGAATTTATCGAAAATATCGTAGAGCAGCTTGTGGCAGAAAAGAAGCTGGACAATGAATTTCAGCGTATTTTTGACATAAATGCTCCTTTCGGACAGATGGATTCCACAAATGGTCTTCATATTCCATTTGCAATCAACCAGAGAGGAGATATTATTTCATATTCACTTGGACAGGCATTGAATGCGCATGGTCTGATCTGCGGTGGTACGGATCTGGTAAGAGTTCGCTTTTACATATGCTGATCAGTTCTATTGTGATGAATTATACTCCGGAAGACGTGGAAATCTGGCTGTCTGACTATAAGATTACAGAATTTATTCTTACAAGACCAATACACCTCCACATATACGGTTTATTGGATTGTCAAAGACATCTGATTTTTTCATACGCTTTTCTGGATAAGATCATAGACGAGATGAAACTGCAGACAGACAATCATTGCACAGGCAGATTACGATTACAAAGCCGGAGGCGGTAAAAAGCAATATTACTTCATTTGGTGATTACAGGAAAGTATATGGCAAGAACTCCATGACAAGACTGCTCATCATTGTAGATGAATTTCATGTGATGAGTCAGCATGCACAGCTGGAAACAGAATACAAGACAAAGCTGGAGAATATTCCTGTCAGAGGCGAGAGCTCTTGGAATTATCCTGCTGCTTTCAGATCAGGCAATCGTAGATACCTGAGAGGACTTTCGGATAAGGGAAAGAAACAGATAAAAGCTAGAATCGCACTCTCTAATTACAAGGATGAACTAGAAGAAACTCTGAATGAAAAAGAAGCAGATAAAATTCGTTCTTTCATACATATGAAAGTCGGAGAGGTTGCGGTCCAGACGATTCAGGAAAATGAAGATCGTGAAGAGGTTCCGACAATCGAACGTGCCATGGCAATTTATATTAATGGAACGTGTCGTTATAATGTGAATGAGAAGGCAAGAACAATTTATCATGCAGAGGACTATGTGGCAGATGTTTTTTGATGATCGTGTTGTGGATCCTATGAAAATCGAAGAGATCGATCAGTGGGAGAAGGAAAATGTGATTTCTCACAGAGATGGCAGCAAAGATATTCATATTTATCTGGGACGACCTGTGAATCTCGGTTTGCACTTCATTTTCCACTGCTTCAGCGGAAGGTAATATCATGTGTGCTTCTGGAACGGAAGAACAGCAGATGCGTATTCTGAGAACAATTATTTCAAGCTTCGCACGACAGTCCGACTTTTCAGTTGATATTATGGCAGACAGTTATGCAAGTGTATATCGTGAATACAAACCGGAAATTCTGGAATTTGAAAAAATTATCCGGAGATAAGGGTGCATGATGATCTGGAAGATATCTGTTCAAAATCGTTGAAACATTAGAAATCATAAAAGACAGGAGTAATACCAGAAAACAACTGATCGTATGGCTTGGGCTGGATTCTATGGCAGACATTCTGGCAGATGAAAGAAACAAAAGAACACCTGTACTAAAAAAGCAGAAGAGAAAGCAACGCAGTCGGAAGTATCGGAGAGCGTTTCTGAGGAAGAATCAGAAAAAACAGATTTTAATGACTCGGCACTGGACGAATTCAGTGCTCTGTTTGGTGATATGGATCTGTTTGAGAAGAAGATATTAATGAAGAAGAGCCGGAAACCGGGAAAGAAGCACAGACTTCTTATTTATATGATGCCAGAAATGATATAGCCAGAATTATACATCTGGGACCTACATGTAATGTATTTAATCTGGTGATCTACGATTCAGCTTCGCACTGAGAGATTTCAGAGAAGTAAAGACACTGGATTTCAATCACAAAATTGCATTTCCGATGAGTGATTATGAAGCGGGAGAATTTCTTGATCAGCCAAGACTGATAAGAGAACTTTCCGGACAGCTTGCATACTATCATAATGGAAGAGCCGGAAACCGATTCGTTCCATACAAATTATAAACAGAAGAGGAAGGGAAACAAAATGGTAGATATTGATCTTGAGACCGTCATCAACTTTTTGTGATAAATTCGAAAAAGAATATCTGGAAATTCTGCATCAAAAACGCACAAAGATTAAAGGTTGCTGCATCAAGTGTAACAGAAACTCTTAAAGGAACGGAAATGGCAACCAAGTCTTCTGTGAAGCTTGAAATGATTGCAGATGCATTGTATAAAGCCACACAAACAGGTGAGGAACGGATTTTGGAACTGAAAAAGAGAGCTCAAAGAGAACTTGATGAAAAGAACGTATAGAAGGTCGAATCAGATAGGAGAGAATTGACATGGCTGGAAAGGTATTTGGAAATGCTTCAGAAGTAAGAAGCCTGGCGAAAATCACAAAAGATGTGCATGGATGCAATTTCAGAAAACAATAACAGAGGAAGTACACTGTTGTCAACGATTGAAGGTGCTGAGTCTGATAAACTCTATGAGCAGGCAAAAGAGATTGTAGAGTATACAAAGAAAGTAGTAGAACTGGGCAAAGAACCTCTGGAGGATGAGTGGGGCTCTTGAGGAATATGCAGAATTTCTTGAGTCACATGGGAAACCCTGAAAATACATACAGATAGCAGGCTGATACAAAATGAGTGATGGAGTTTTAAAGTCAGATCCGGATGCAGTCTGGAATTATGTGGTTTCATTAAATGAGAATAAGGAATACGTTGATGAAGCTGTCAAAGGTGCAAAAGATGCACTGGAATCTCTGCTGCAGCGGCTGAACCAGAAACGGTCTTCTATTGCAGATAAGAGATCAGAGTGGGAAAATCAGATTCGTTTTTATGCAGATGAAAGCGAATCTGAGCAGGATCCGAAAAACAGGAAGATTACAGGAAAAAAATAGAAGAAGCCAAAGCCAGGATAAGAAAGCTGGATATACAGGATGAAGAAATCATATCCATCATAAAAAAAAATTCCTGACTATGTGGATCTGCTTACAAACGCACAAAGGAGAACTGGACGTTCATTTACAAAATCCAAAAGAATTCTGAATGCCTATCTCAAGATGGTAGAAGAATATAATGTAATGACCAGAATGAGGGAATGTGGATATAGTGGAACACCGGGAAAATACGGAGTAATGCAGTTTCGAGGAACTACATTTTACTGCAGTGGGAAGTGCTTATGCACCAACAGAAGATAATCTGAAGCGAATGGAAAAGGGGAAGAGCCCCGATAGGATACGATGGTGATCCGATAGAACTGCACCATCTGATTCAGTCCGAGAGCGGCAGTGTCGTAGAAATTTCAGGGAGCATGCACAGAGAGAATCATAAAACATTACATATTAATATCGTCAGATATACCATCTGGAATTAACTGTTCCAGCTTTCAGATGCTCCGAAGTGCATACTGGAAGCGGCGGGCACAGACACTGAGGAAAGAAAGAAAATAAATATGACAAAGTTTCTTATTATGTGAGAAAAAAAAGTAAAAGATGATTTTTGACAAGTGCAGTGGACAGACGGTGTGGGTAAGAAGTTTGAGGATGTTGCACTGACAGAAATGCTGAAAGCACTGGATGAACTGGAAACAGCACTGGAAGAAACAGAGAAGTTTTTTTACAAACGCAGAAAGTATTCTGGCAGACACAAGACCGGAATAAGTGGGGAAAGACGAATGAAAGTAGTTCAGGGAAATTACCGACAATATCAGCTGGTAGATAAAACCAGAAAAAGGATATAGATGGTATCAGATATCTTATTGCCGGTGAAAGAAACTTATGGGCAAAGCTGCTGAGAGATAAATCAGAGACCAAAAAAGCAGAAATTTATAACCTGATAACCAGAAATGGTTCTACAGGATTTGAGAGACCAATTTAATTACTGACAGATGAAAAAGGCAAATTTGTCGGATATACCTTTTATGGACCGGATATGGACATTGTCCCGAAAGAAACAGGATACGGGGATTCCGCCTGTTAATAATCCAGATATTCCGGACTTTTCGAAGCCGCCGGTTTCGACATCAGGATCAACGTCAGGAGTAACACAATTGATAATTCTTGTGGTTATAGGCGTTTTGATGCTTTTTTATTATGAAAAATCTGCTGAACAGATATCTCCTGATTTTTATTTACGAGAATATTTCACAGGTGGCAGAAGGATGTGCGAGACTTTCCT
>VOFG01002660.1_pt1 | contig 40569 bp, 56 predicted proteins | sample 5384171 | NCBI WGS metagenome assembly VOFG01 (sample SAMN12384726, study PRJNA508395) | human gut metagenome | isolation source: healthy gut F | host: Homo sapiens
CCGGTGGTATAACTACGCCATCAAAAAGCCGGTTGAACCAGCAGAAAGCGTGTTTTCCATGGAAATTCAGGTTCGTGCATATACGTAGGCAGACCTTCCGGCGCTGATCCGCATCTGGAACGAGGTTGTGGAGGACGGCGTGGCCTTTCCGCAGGAGGAGCTGCTGGACGCTTCCTCCGGCGCAGCCTTTCGCAGAGCAGACCTGTACCGCCGTCGCGGTGGACCGGCAGACCGGCCATATTTACGGTCTGTACATCCTGCATCCCAACAACGTCGGCCGCTGCGGACACATCTGCAACGCCAGCTACGCGGTCGAGCGGGAAGCGCGCGGTCTGCACATCGGCGAAAAGCTGGCTGTCCGACTGTCTCCCAGGCAGGCCGGCGCACGGCTTCCGCATCCTGCAGTTCAACGCCGTCGTCGCCAGCAACACGCACTGCGGGCACCTGTACGAGCGCCTCGGCTTTTCCAGCCTCCGGCGTCATCCCCGGCGGCTTCCGCAGTATGAAAGACGGACACATGAGGATATCTGCCCGTACATCATTGTGTTAAACGCACAGCTTCGCGCCGCAGGCTGCGTTTGTCTTCAGGACGCTTTTTCCGGACGGGGCGCGAGGAGAACCACAGATAATCCGGCAGCGTGATGGCGGAGACGAAGTTGCGCGGCACCTGATACGGGTCCATGCCGGTCTGATAGGTCCAGCCGTCCATGCGCAGGGGCAAATGCAATAACTCTTCGCCACGTCCATCGTCAGGTGACTGTATTTGCCTCCGGCAGCACAGCACGTACGGATCTGTCCGTCGCAGCCAGCGCGGCGTTGGCGCGTCTACTTCCGCCGGAGCGCAGGTCTTCGTCCATGGCGCTGAGATTTCCGTGCGTGGTATGGCTCTGGATGCTGACGAGGCCGGAGGTCGCCAGCTCGTACACCTGTTCTGCGTCATCTTGTGCTGGCTGCCCATGGCATTGTTGATGACAAAGATGGTCGCCTTGGTCTGATACTTCTTTCCAGCAGCGGATAGAGCACCGTGTAATTGTCGTCATATCCGTCGTCGAAGGTCATCAGAATGACCGGCTTTTCATGTCTTCGATGTGCGCAAGGTTGAGAACCAGATCGGCTCATATCCGTTTTCCTGCAACATTGCAGCTGCTCCTCCATCCCGGCCTCGCTGACAAACAGATCGGAATATCCCCAGATCCGTCCCCACGTGGTACATGAGGACCGGCACGTTCCAGTTCTCGGGGATCTGGCCGACGGTCTGCCGCCGTGCCAGATAGCGAAGCTCGTCCGGGGCTTCGCCCCATTCCATTCGAGCCGCTGTGCGGCCTCCTGCCAGCGGGACATAGTCTTGCGCCTGAAAGCGAATCGTTTCACTCCCGCAAGCATCTGTGCATCAGTGTTTAAGGGGCTTTGCCGCTTCCAGTATGTCAGCCAGCGCGGCCCATTCTGTTTCGTCCGCGCAATGTTCCGTCAGCCGTCCCAGCAGCCAGACCGGTTCCGACAGCAAAAAGCGCGGGTTCCGGCCTCTTCGATGATAGGCTCCACCGGCGGTTCAACCGGCGCGGGCGGCTCCTCCGGAGATTGCACCTGCGCGGCGGGAGGCTCCGGCAAAGCCGCCTCCGGCGCGGCGCAGGCGCAGAGCAGCGCCAGCAGAAAAAGCAGGCAAGCAGGCAGGAAATACGCATTTGGGATCCCTCTTCGTTTCGTTTTTTGTCAGTTACCGCGATTTTTCTTTGCAAAACAAGTCTGGGGAGCGGTTTTTCTTGACGGCGGTGCGCCATCTGATTATAATATAGTGTATTCCAGAAAGGGGACGGCTTTCCGTTATGCTTCTATCGTTTTTCGACGGCTTTGAAAGACCGTTCCGTACCATGCGTCCGGGACGGCTGATCGTGTTGGTCTTTCTCTTCATTATTTTTGCTTGGGCGGGGCTTCTATGCCTCCCAGCCGCGTCGCGTTCCGGCGAGGCGACGCCGTTTTTTGACAAGCTTATTCACCGCAACCTCCGCGACCTGCGTCACAGGCCTTATCCGTGTTGACACCGGAACCCATTGGGCCATGTTCGGTCAGGTTGTCATCCTCCTGCTCATCAGGTCGGCGGTCTCGGATTTATGACCATCGCGTGCCTGTTTTTCTTTGCGCTTCGCCGGAAGATCGGTCTGCGGGAACGCATGGTTCTGGCGCAGGCGCTTGGCAGCGACAGCTATAGCGGCATTGTGAGTCTTGTGCGCAACATCCTGCGCGGCACGGCTGCGGTCGAAGGTGCAGGCGCGCTTATCCTGTTTTTTCGTTTCCTGCCGGAGTTCGGCTTTGGAAAAGCTTTATTGGTACGGCGTATTTCATTCGATCTCCGCGTTCTGCAACGCAGGCTTTGATGTGCTTGCGGATACAGATGTTGGCGTGGAGTCTTTGCCGCTATGCAACAGATCCAGTCGTGAATTTCACCATCATGGCACTGATTATCATCGGCGGCCTCGGTTTTTGCCGTCTGGGGTGATATCCGGCATAACCGCCGTTTCTCCCGCATGAGCGTCTACACGAGGCTGGTCATCATCATCACAACAGTTCTGATCTTTGGCGGCGCCGGCATTTTCGCTGCGCTTGAATGGAACAATCCCGGCACGCTCGGCGGCCTGACACCGCCGCAGAAGCTGATGGCTGCGCTGTTCCAATCGGTTACGCTGCGCACGGCTGGCTTTGCGACCTTTGACCAGAATGCGCTGTCCGACGTTTCAAAGGCTGTTGCGGATTTTTTGATGCTGATCGGCGGATCATCCGGTTCGACAGCGGGCGGCGTCAAGACCGTGACGGTCGGCGTGATTCTGTTGCCGCATGGTCAACCGCGCGGGACGGACAAGCGTGCAGATCATGAAGCGCCGGATTCCGCAGCAGGCGGTTGCAAACGCATCCGCGCTGTTTATTCTGGTTCTGCTGCTGTCGGGCTCGGCGCAGCGTTTTTGAGCATAGCAGATCATGTGAGTCTGGAAAACGCACTGTATGAGACGATTTCCGCACTGTGCACCACTGTCGGTCTGACGACCGGCATTACAAGTTCACTGTGCGTTGCGTCGCAGCTTGTTCTGATCCTGTTCATGTTTTTTGGGCGGCTCGGGATCTGACCATCAGCGGCGGATTTATGGCGGCTGACCGCGCAGAAGAGCGCGTCAGCTATGCCGAAACAAAAATCATGATCGGCTGAGCAGGGGGTAATATCATGAAAAAACATATATTGTAATTGGACTTGGACGCTTTGGAAGCGCGGTCGCGCAGCGGTTGTATGAACTCGGCAGCGGGTGCTGGCCATTGATCTGCGCCGGAACTCGTACAGAAGATGGAAAGCAGAGTCACCTGCGCTGCTGTGTGTGCGATGCGCAGGATGAAGACGCCCTGCGCACGCTCGGCGTCCGAATTACGACTGCGCCATTGTCGCCATCGGCGGCGACTTGGCTACAAGCGTTGTTGCGACGCTGAATCTCAAGGAATTAGGCGTGCAGAGGTTGTGTGTAAAGCCACCGACGAGACGCAGCGCCGCGCGCTGAAAAGATCGGCGCGCGGATCATGTCGTCGTGCCGGAACGTGAGTCCGGCATCAAGTTGGCGCAGTCCTTGACTTCGTCCAGTATTCTGGATTTTATCGAACTTTCGCCGGACTGCGGCATCGCCGAACTGCAAACGCCGTCCGAATGGTGCGGCAAGAGCATCCGGAGTTGGATATCCGTGCCAAATACGGCGTCAATGTTATCGCTGTGCGGGAAAACGGTAAGGTGCATGTCACAGTGGACGCTAACCGTCCGCTGAACGAGCACATTACGCTCGTATTGCTCGGGAGAATGACCGGCTTGCAAAGGTGAAGCCGTGATGGAGCAGCGGATTACAAGCCGTCGGAATCCGCTTCTGACGCACACAAAAAGCTGCTTACCTCGCGCGCCTACCGCGAAAAGTGCGGTGAGTTTGCCGCCGACGGTGTGAAGCTGCTGGCAGAAGCTGCCCGCTGGTATCCGGGATTGCATACGGTGATTGCGGAAGAAGCTGTAGAACTATGCAAATTACCGGACACCGTCCGCGTCATCCGTGTGCCAAAAGACGTTATGCAGTCTGTCTCCCTGATGGACGCGCCGCAGGGAGCAATCTTTCTCTGCCGCCTGCCGGAGCGGAAGTCCGGCGCGCTCACGTCGGGAACGCTTTTGCTGGACGGCATTCAGGACCCCGGCAATCTCGGTACGATCCTCCGCACGGCGGACGCACTGGAGATTCCAGTTGTTTTGCTCGATGGCTGCGCCGACGCATATAACCCCAAAACGGTTCGTGCCTCCATGGGCGCGGTGTTTCGGACCCAGCCTGTCAGCATGACAAGGACGCAGGCCATCGCTGGCTGCCGGGAGCAGGGCATTCCGCTGCTGGCAACTGCCATGTCAGCTGATGCTGTCGATCTGCGGCAGGCTGATCTGCGTGCTGCAGCGGTCGTGATCGGCAGCGAGGGGCAGGAATTTGTCCAGAACTATTCGCGGCTGCGGAGCAGAAAATCATCATTCCCATGTCGCCTCGCTGCGAGTCGCTGAACGCGGCAGTCGCTGCGACGATCGTTTTGTGGCAGATGAAGCGCTGAAGCCATATATAATATATCAAAAATGAGAAAGACAGAGGGATTTTTATGCTGGAATACTGGTTGTGGCTGACTGGACGCAGGGGTGTCGGTCTGCGTGGGCTGCGTGCGCTGCTTGAGCAGTTCGGAACGCCCGAGGCGGTCTACTGCGCTGCGGCGGGCGAATATCCGCAGGAACTTCGTCCAGAGGGGCGCGCTGCACTTGCTGACAAGGAACTTGCGCCTGCACGTCAGATTCTGCAGCAGTGCTACCGCAAGAACATCCATGTTCTGACGTTTCAGGATGCTGTCTATCCGAACCGGCTTAAAAATCTTGACGATGCGCCGTTGGTATTGTATTATCAAGGCGTTTTCCCGGACTTTGACGCGGAACCCGTCATCGCTATGGTCGGCACGCGCAAAGCCTCCGCATATGGATTGCTTCAGGCAAAGCGCCTGGGCTATGAACTTGGCCGCTACGGCGCAATCGTTGTTTCCGGCGGTGCAGCCGGAATTGACACCATGGCGCTGCGCGGGGCCGTATCCTCGGGACGCCGCCTGTGGCGGTGTTTGCCTGCGGTGTGGATGTTGATTACCCGGCAAGTAACCGAAGCCTGTTTGAAGACCTGCGCACCCACGGCTGCGTCATCAGCGAACTTCCGCCAGGAACACCTCCTCTGCCGGAGCATTTTCCGCCTCGCAACCGACTTCTGAGCGGCCTTTCGCTTGGTTCTGTTGTCGTGGAGGCACCCAAAAAAGAGCGGCGCGCTCATTACCGCCCGCCATGCGCTCGAACAGGGGCGGGATGTGTTCACGCTGCCTGGGAATCTCGGAAATCCGACCTGCGAAGGGAACATCCAGCTGCTCAAAGAGGGTGCGATCCTGATTGCTGAGGGCTGGGATGTCTTGCAGGAATATACCTACCTCTATCCGGAACTACCGCTGCGTCAGAAGTCGATTGGGCCCATGACGCTCAGCCAACAGGAAACGAAAGACAACCTTGTTGTGGCGGAAACTCCGTCCAATCCGGAAAAAACTGACACAAAAGCCGTTGACAAGCTGGAAAACAGGGCTTATATTGACGTACAGGAAATTTTGCCGCGCGTATCTGCCGACGAAGCAGAGGTTCTCCGGCAGCTGGAGTCCGAGAAAACAACCGGTTGACCGGATGATCGACGAAACGCAGCTGCCCGCCGGGCGTGTGCTCTCCGCGCTGACGCTGCTGGAGGTCAAGGGCTTTGTCAAGCGGCTGCCGGCCCGATATTATGAGTTGGCGAAAAAATAACATGGAGGCGTCTATGCCGAACGCAAAACAGAATCTGGTCATCGTGGAGTCTCCCTCGAAGGCCAAAACCATCGGAAAATACCTCGGCCCCGACTATCAGGTCAAGGCCAGCATGGGACATCTGCGTGATCTGCCAAAGAGCACGCTGAGCGTCGATATTGAACACGATTTTGAGCCGGGTATCAGCCGCTCAAGGGAAAGGAAGAGATCATCGCAGATCTGCGCAAGGCTGCGAAGGGCTCTGGCCGCATCTACCTTGCAACCGACCCGGACCGCGAGGGCGAAGCCATCTCCTGGCATTTGAAATATCTGCTGAACATCCCGGACGATGAGACATACCGCGTGACCTTCAACGAGATTACGCGCAACGTTGTGCAGGAGTCCATCCGGCACCCGCGTCCCATCGACCAGAATCTCGTCGATGCGCAGCAGGCGCGCCGCGTGCTCGACCGCATCGTCGGCTATCAGCTTAGCCCCTTACTCTGGAAAAAGATCCGCAAGGGGCCTGTCTGCCGGCCGTGTGCAGTCTGTTGCAACCCGTCTGGTCGTAGACCGTGAAAACGAGATCCGGGCCTTTGTCCCGCAGGAATACTGGACGCTGGACGTGAATCTGAACCGGGTCGGTAAGTCTGGCAGCTTTACTCGCACACTATTATGGCGACCCGCAAAAGCGTGAACTGTCCAGTGAGCAGGATGTGCAGTCTGTTCTGGACGCACTGGAAGGGCATCCATTTTCTGTGACCGGCGTGAAAAAGTCGGAGAAAAAACGCACTCCCGCGCCGCCCTTCATCACCTCGACGCTCCAACAGGAGGCGTCGCGCAAACTCAACATGACCCCACGCCGCACAATGATGATCGCGCAGCAGCTTTACGAGGGCGTAGAGATCTCCGGTGAGGGCTCTGTCGGCTTGATCACTTACATGCGTACCGATTCCCTGCGTATCTCCGAGGAGGCGCTGGCCGCTGCAGGCGAGGTAATTCGCAGCCGCTACGGCACGGCATATTATGCTGAGCCTCGCCGCTACAAGCCAAAATCCGGTGCACAGGACGCGCACGAGGCCATCCGCCCATCGAACGTTGCACTCTATCCGGAAGCGGTCGAGCACGATCTGACCAAGGAACAGTACCGGCTCTATAAGCTGATTTGAGTCGATTCATCGCGTCGCAGATGACAAACGCGCTGTACGACGTGACGGCAATCGAGGCCGCCTGCGGAAACCATGTCTTCCGCGCAACCCACCAGAGCATGAAGTTCTCTGGCTTTACTGCCATTTATGAAGAGGGCCGTGACGACGAACAGGAAAAGCTGGATTCTCCGCTGCCTGACCTTGCCCCAGGCGAGGCGCTCACGGCAGTCGGCTTTGATAAACAGCAGCATTTTACCCAGCCGCCCGCGCGTTATACGGAGGCGTCCTTGGTGCGCGCAATGGAGGAAAAGGGCGTCGGCCGCCCGTCTACCTACGCAGCAATCATTGCGACGATTCAAGACCGTGAATACGTCATCAAGACCGATAAAAAGCTTTCGCCGACGAAGCTTGGCGAGGTCGTGAACAGGTTGATGATGGACCGCTTCCCCAATATCATCAGCGTTGAATTCACTGCTGACATGGAGAAGCAGCTTGACCAGGTTGAGGCCGGGCAACGCCGCTGGAAGAGCGTGCTGGAGGAGTTCTATACCGGATTCCATCAGGAAATGCTCGACGCGGAAGAAGCGCTCAAGGACACCCGGCTCAAGGTGCCGGATGAGGTTTCAGACGAAAAATGTGAGATCTGCGGTCGGAATCTCGTCGTAAAGACGAGCCGCTTCGGTAAATTCCTTGCCTGCCCCGGCTACCCGGAGTGTAAGTTCACCAAGGCCATTACGGAAAAATGCCGGGCCGCTGTCCGAAGTGTGGCAGCGCGATTCTGAAACGCAAAAGTAAGCGCGGCTACGCTTATTACGCTTGTGAGCGCGGTGCAGCCTGCGGTTTTATGACGTGGGATGTGCCGACGGATCAGGACTGCCCGGTCTGCGGCCAGACGATGTTCAAGCGTTCCGGCAAGGGTGCGATGAAGCCGTTCTGCGCAAATCCTGAGTGCTCCAACTTCCTGCCGGAGGACAGGCGCGGCTATCGCCGCAAGTCCACTGCGACCGGCGAGGCCGCAACTGCGGAATCCAACGCCGAGGCCGCTGCCGAAGCTGCGCAGAAGCAGGCAGAGGAAAAGAAAGCCGCAAAGAAAGCGGCAGCGAAAAAGCCCACCGAAAAGGCGGCTGCAAAGAAGCCTGCCGCGAAGAAGACAGCAGCGAAAAAGCCTGCGGCTAAAAAACCAGCTGCCAAAAAGCTGCCAAAAGACCGAGCCGGAAGACGATCTTCCGTTCTGATACAGAGATAGAAAGGACACCCCAACATGCTGGAAGTGAAAGTGATCGGTGCAGGCCTCGCAGGCTGCGAGGCTGCGTGGCAGCTGGCTGAGCGCGGCATTCATGTGACATTGACCGAGATGAAGCCGCAGAAAATGACGCCTGCGCACCACTGCGCGGACTTTGCTGAACTCGTCTGCTCCAATTCTCTGCGCGGCGACCGTCTGGAAAACGCCGTTGGCCTTCTGAAAGAGGAACTGCGGCGGCTGCACAGCCTGATTCTGACCTGCGCGGAAGCAAACCGCGTAGAGGCGGGCGGCGCGCTGGCGGTCGACCGCTACGGGTTTTCCGGCATGGTGACGGAAAAAGATCCGTTCGCATCCCAATATCACCGTTGTGGAAGCAGAAGTAGCTGAGGTTCCGGCAGTCCCGGCTGTCATTGCGAGTGGCCCCCTGACCTCTGACGCGATGAGCGTTGCGATCCAACGCTATTTCGGCGGACAGGAGTATATGAGTTTTTTCGATGCCGCTGCGCCGCTTGTGACTTTCTCGTCCATCGACATGGACAAGGCGTGGTTTGCATCCCGATACGATCGTGGTGATGCGGATTATGTAAACTGCTCGATGGAAAAGGACGAATACCTCGCCTTTGTCGAGGCCCTACGGACGGCGGAGGAGGCACCGGTCCACGGCTTTGAGGACAAGCATGTCTTTGAAGGCTGCATGCCCGTGGAGGTCATGGCCCGCCGCGGCGTGGATACGCTGCGCTACGGACCCGCTGAAGCCCGTCGGCCTGAAGGACCCGAAGACAGGCCGCGAGCCCTATGCCGTCGTCCAGCTGCGCAAGGATAACGCCGCAGGCTCGGTCTATAACATCGTCGGCTTTCAGACCCATTTGAAATTCCCGGAGCAGAAGCGCGTGTTTTCTATGATTCCCGCGCTGCACGACGCGGAATTTGTCCGCTATGGTGTGATGCACCGCAACACGTTCCTTGATTCTCCGCGTCTACTCGACCGTTACTATGCTGACCGGCGTGACCCGCTGGTCGCCTTTGCGGGCCAGATGACGGGCGTAGAGGGCTATGTCGAGTCGACGGCCTCCGGTTATCTAGCAGGTGTCCGTATGGCGGCAAAAGTCAAGAATGAGCCGCTGCCCGAGTTCCCGCGCGAAACGGCCATCGGGGCGCTGGCAGCGTACATTTCGGATGCGAGCGTTGTCTCGTTCCAGCCGATGAACGTGAATTTCGGCATTCTGACGCCGCTTGAGCACCGCGTCAAGGGAAAAGCCAACAAAAATCTCGCCATTGCACAGCGGTCGCTTGCGATCATCGATCAAATGACAGGGCAGGAGGAAGCAACATGAGAATTCTGGTAGACGCCATGGGCGGCGATAACGCCCCTGATCAGATTGCGTTGGGCGCGATCCAGGCAGCAAAGGACTTCAACTGCGAGGTCGTGCTGGTCGGACGCGGCGAGGCAATCCTGCGCGCGCTGAAGGATCAGGGCATCGAAACGCTTCCCAAGGGCGTGGAGATTGCCAACGCGGACGACGTCGTGGATATGCACGATGATCCGGCGACGGTTGTAAAAAGAAAAAGGATTCCAGCATGGTCGTGGGCCTGAATATGCTGAAGGAGGGCGGCGGAGATGCGTTCGTCTCTGCGGGCTCGACCGGCGCGCTGCTCTCTGCGGCGACGCTGATCGTCCGGCGCGTCAGGGCATCCGCCGCGCGGCCATGGGCCCGCAGATCCCGACGAAGACCGGCCGGGAGTGCGTCCTCATCGACTGCGGTGCAACGGCGGACTGCACGCCGGAGTTTCTGCTGCAGTTTGCCTTCATGGGTTCCTATTACGCCGAAAAGGTGCTGGGCATTGAGAATCCGCGCGTTGCGCTTTTAAATATCGGCGCGGAGGATTCCAAGGGCGGCGAACTGCAGAAGGCCGTCTATCCACTGTTAAAGCAGGCAGGCGAGACCGGTGCAATCAACTTCACCGGCAACATCGAAGCGCGTGACGTGCCGCTGGGCGGCGCGGACGTGGTCGTTTCCGACGGCTTCTCCGGCAATATCCTGCTCAAAGGGATCGAGGGCACGGCGCTTTTCATGGCCTCCATGATGAAGAATATGTTCAAGAAAAACCTGCTGACCAAGCTGGCGGCGCTGCTGTGCATGGACGGCGTAAAAGCATTCAAGAAAAAAAGATGGACTACCGCGAGACGGGCGGCACGGCGCTTATCGGCCTGAGTAAGCCCGTTATCAAGGCGCACGGCTCGTCCGACGCTCTGGCCATCCGCAACGCCATCCGGCAGGCCATCGGCGCTGTCGAGGCGGACGTGGCCGCGACGCTGGCCGCAAATATGGACCATATGGTCATACCAAAGGAGTATCAACATGCTGAGTGAACTGGAAGCCGGGCTGGGCTACACGTTCCGGGACAAGAGCATTCTCGAAAACGCGCTGACGCACAGTTCCTATGCCAATGAAAACCGCGAACGCGGCCTGCACGATAATGAACGGCTGGAATTCTTAGGCGACTCGATTTTGGGTTTCGTCGTGGCGGATTACCTGTACCGGAATTTCCCGGACAAGCCGGAGGGCGAGTTGACACGCATCCGCGCCGATCTTGTCTGCGAAAAAAATCTGGCCCGCGCAGCGGGGACGATCAAACTCGGCAGCTTTCTGCTGCTCGGCCACGGCGAGGAGCATGGCGGCGGACGCAAGCGCGATTCCATCGTCTCCGATGCCATGGAATCCGTGATTGCGGCCAGCTACATGGACGGCGGTTTTTCCGCTGCAAAGGAGATCATCGACCGTCTGATCCTCAGCGACGTTCCGGCGGGCAAGCCGCATAATTTTGACTATAAGACCGCGCTCCAGGAGTTGGTGCAGCGGAAAAAGGATCAGGTGCTCCGTTATGAACTCACCGGAGAGTCCGGACCGGATCACGACAAGAAATTTGAGGTCGAGGTTCTGCTCAACGGCAAGCCCTGCGGCAATGGCAGCGGCAGCAGTAAAAAACGCGCTGAACAGGCCGCAGCCGCAGCTGCCATCGACGCGCTGTTCCCGGGAGAATTGTAAAAGCAGAACCGCTGGAAGAGTTGTTCCAGCGGTTCTGTTTTTGCTTAAAGGATCAAAATCTGGCACATCCTCATCGCGCTCAGCGCCGTTTCGTGGCTTTCGGGGGTCACACCTGCACAGCAGTCCGCACGGACGAAAAGCGGAACCTCGGGCAGCGCGCCCTTTGCCATCATTGCGTTCGTAATGACGCAGATATCCGTGCAGAGGCCAATGAATTCGACACGCTCCAGTTCCGGCAATCGCTTGAGATATTCAATCAGGGCAGGGGAACCAAAGCCGGGCTTATCAAAGACCGGCGCGTCCAGAACTGGCAGAGCCGCATCAATCTGCCAGCCCTCCGTTTCCTCTATGCAGTGCGGGACCGGAAGATTCCGGCCTTCCTGTGTGGACAAATACTCCGCATGATGCGTATCGCGCGTGAAGACGACGGTTTCGCCGTCCTCCCGCGCTTTTTTCAGCCGTGCGGCAACCCTCGGCACAATGGAAACGGCTTCTTTCGTCCCCAGCACGCCGTCAATAAAATCCTTCTGCATGTCAATAATGGCAAGAACCTTCATAAAACAAGCCTCCTCTTCGAGTCCAGTATAGCATATACAGCCGGAACATGCACAAAAATTTCTTGACAGATTCAGATGCGGGCGCTATACTTGTGATACTTAAAATTTTTTAATTAAAATATTTTATACAATGAAAGGAGTTGCCATGCTGCTTCAGACCATCGAGGCGCTGTTTCGCAAATACCGTTTGTTCTGCTACCAGAAGCTGTTTTCCGCTGTGCGGGAAAAACCGGGCAGTCTCAGCGCGACGGAGGCCTTTTCCGCAGACATCATTCATCTGCTTGAAGTCCGACAATTTCCCAGTTTGCCGATACCATCGGGATCTCTCAGCCAAATGCAACCTATAAGGTCAATCAACTTGTGTCAAAAAGGCTATCTGCGCAAAACAGTGCAGGCGCACGACCGGCGCGAGATCGTGCTGACGACCTCGGAGAAATTTTCCGGTTATTTTGATGAAAATGAGGAAGAAATGCAGAAAAAGTCGCTGCGCTCTCCGCGCAGTTTACACCCGAAGAACTTTGCAGCGCCGAACGCGTGCTGCTGGCCCTCGGAACGCTTCTGTAACGAAGGAGGATATTATGGACATTTTTGAAAAATGCAATCAGCGCTATATTCAGGATGAAGTCCGGGATCTCGGCATCTATCCCTATTTCCACGCGCTCGAATCCCGGCAGGATACCGAGGTCATTATGGAGGGCAAGCGCCGCATCATGCTGGGATCGAACAATTATCTCGGTCTGACGACGAATGAGTCAGTCGTCAAAGCCGGCATGCACGCCTACGAAACACTTGGCTCCGGCTGCTCCGGCTCCCGTTTTTTAAACGGCACACTCAAGCTGCATCTGGAGCTGGAGGACGAACTTGCAAAGTTCCTGCGCAAGGACGCCGCCGTCACCTTCTCCACGGGCTTCCAGTCGAATCTTGGCATCATCAGCGCCATCGTCGGGATGCACGACTACGTCATCATGGACCGCGAGAATCACGCCAGCCTCTACGACGGCTGCAAGCTCTCCTACGGCAAGATGCTCCGCTACCAGCATAACGACATGGCGGACCTGGAAAAGAAGCTGCAGAAGGTGCCCGACACCGCCGGCTGCCTCATCGTGACCGATGGCGTGTTCTCCATGGGCGGCGATATTGCCAACCTGCCGGAGATCTGCGCGCTGGCACAGAAGTACGGCGCGCGCGTCATGGTGGACGACGCCCACGGACTCGGCGTTCTCGGCGAGGGCGGGCGCGGCACGGCCAGCTACTATGGCCTGGAGGATCAGGTCGACATCTACATGGGCACGTTCTCCAAGTCGCTTGCATCGCTCGGCGGCTATATGGCGGCCTCCGCGCGCGTGGCAGACTATGTGCGCCACACCTCCCGTCCGTTTATCTTCTCGGCCTCCATCCCGCCCGCGAACGCTGCTGCGGCTCTGGAAGCACTGCGTCAGCTGGAAGCGCATCCGGAGTTGGTGACGCGTCTTCAGGAGAATGCACTTTACATGCGCAGTCTTCTGAACGAACGAAACATCAAAATGCGCCCGTCCAACGGCGACCGTATTCCCATTATCCCAATCTATACCTATGAACCAATTCCGACGCTCACCATTGCAAAGGAACTCTACGAACGGGGTGTCTACGTCAATTCCTCTCTGCCGCCTGCGGCGGCTCCGCACGAGTGCCTGCTCCGCACAAGCCTCATGGCCACGCACACACATGCGTTGATCGACGAGGCTGTTGCGATCATTGCAGATGTCTTAAGGGGGTATGACCTGTGATGCCTGTAAAGAAGGTATGTGTCATCACCGGCGGCACATCCGGTATCGGCCTGTGTACGGCGCAAGCCATGCTCGAAAAAAGGGCTACACGGTCTATGAACTTTCCAGAAGAGCCGAGGAGCGCCCGGCATGAACCATATTGCGGCCGACGTTACAAAAGAGGAGACGCTTGCCGCAGCTATACAGGAGATTTTAAAGCGGGAAGACCATATCGATGTGCTGATCAACAACGCTGGCTTCGGCATTTCCGGCGCGGTCGAATTCACGAAAACAGAGGACGCACAGCACCAGCTGGACGTGAACTTTTTCGGCATGGTACGCATGAATCGGCAGGTGCTGCCGGTGATGCGCAGGCAGTGCTATGGCCGCATTGTGAATCTGAGTTCTGTTGCAGGCGCAATCCCTATCCCGTTCCAGACCTACTACTCGGCCAGCAAGGCCGCCATCAACTCCTATACGATGGCGCTCGCCAACGAGGTCAAGCCCTTTGGCATTCAGGTCTGCTGTGTCCAGCCGGGCGATATCCGCACGGGCTTCACCGCCGCGCGGGAAAAGAACCCGGAGGGGGACGACATCTACGGCGGGCGCATCGCGCGCTCTGTCGCGGGCATGGAGCGCGACGAGCAGAACGGCATGGCCCCGGAAAAGGCGGGCGCATTTATTGCGCATGTTGCGACGAGAAAGGGAATCCGGCCCGTCAATACGATTGGCCTGCAATACAAATTCTTCTGCTTCCTCGTCAAAATCCTCCCGGCCAAAACGCTGAACTGGCTGGTCGGACTGATCTACGCAAAATAAAGGACGGGCGCGCCAAATGGCGCGCCCGCTGTGTTATTTCTCAAGCTGTTTCTGCACGACCTGCACGATGCGTGCGATCGCGGCGCTCAAAGCCGCATTGACAGCGAATTCTACGAGGAAGTTCACGCCGATAAACGCGACGAAAAGGAAATAGACAATGTTCGTGCCGCCCGCGTAGTCCTGCAGAACGGGCTTGAAGACCGTGAGCATCCCAATGGCGAACACGCCGGTGTTCACGAACGGGGCCGTCAGTGCGGCGAGTATGCAGCTGAGCGTCTGCCTCTGCCGCAGCGCCTTTGCCACGAGTCCCGCGCAAAGCCCGCACAGAACGGCCTTGCCGACGCACACGACGACGAGCCAGAATGGGCTTGCGACCCACAGAACATTTGTAAACTGATCCGCGCCCGTGATGCCTGCAATCAGGCAGACGATCCCGAATACCGCGCCAAGACCGGCTCCTGCACCTGGGCCAAACAAAATCGCGCCGACGACAATGGGAACCAGCGTCAGCGAGATCGGGACCGGCCCGATGCGGATACCGCTTGCAACGGTCTGCAAGACAACGACCAGCGCGGCCAGCAAGGCCAGCGAGGTCAGACGGACGACGGATGCGTGGTTACTGCGTTTCATAAGTACCTCCTGCTGTCACTCCGAATTCTCTCGGATGCAACGCAACTTTATTTGACAGCGCTACACAATTACAGCGCACAGCTTGCTTGTATTTGTTCACCATGCTTCACAAAAATCCTCGGAAATCCATAAAGGATTTCCTCCGGCTTTGTTTGCCTGGCAAAAAATCTGCTGGCGCAATCTGTACACTGAAATTGTTCCGTGCAGTCATTTTATTTATACTTTTTCCAAAGAAGGCATCACGGGATTTCTTCCTCGACCGGCTCGCTGGAAATGGGCGCGCCGTCCTTGATGGCCTGCCACTGCTCCCGCGTAATGAGCAGCTGACGGGGCTTGGAGCCCTCAAACGGGCCGACAATGCCGCGCTCTTCCATCTCATCCATGATGCGCGCCGCGCGGGCGTAGCCAAGCTTCAGACGGCGCTGAAGCATAGAGACGGAGGCCTGTCCGGTTTCCAGAATAACATCGACTGCCGCCGGGAGCATTTCATCGCCGTCAGAACCATCTGTTTCTGCGGCTGCGCTGCCGGAACTGCCGGAGCCGGATTTTCCGCTCTCTGCCGCCTTCTTGTCAATCTCAGCCATAACTGTGTCGGAATACTCTGCTTCGCTCGAGGCCTTGACAAAGGAGACAACCTCCTGCACCTCATCATCCGTGATGAAGCAGCCCTGCACGCGCTTGGGCTTGCCTTGCCCGAGCGGCGCATAGAGCATATCGCCCTTACCGACAAGCTTTTCCGCACCTGCCGTGTCGAGAATGATGCGCGATTCCATCGCGGAAGCGACGGCAAATGCGATGCGGGAGGGGATGTTGGCCTTCATCAGACCGGTAATAACGTCCGCAGACGGACGCTGCGTGGCGATGACAAGATGGATGCCCGAGGCACGGCCCATCTGCGCGATGCGGCAGATCGACTCCTCAACCTCCTTGGCTGCAACCAGCATGAGGTCTGCCAACTCGTCGATTACGACAACGATTTGCGGCATCGGCTCAAGTTCATCGTCCGCCGAGGCGCGCGCCTGTTTGTTGTAGGATTCGAGATCGCGGACGCCTGCGTCTGCCATCATGCGGTATCGCCGCATCATCTCCGTCACAGCCCACTGGAGACTGCCAGCGGCCTTTTTCGGGTCGGTGACGACGGGAATCAGCAGATGCGGAATGCCGTTATAAATGCCGAGTTCAACCATCTTCGGGTCGATCATGATCAACTTGACCTCTTCTGGCTTCGCTTTATAGAGAAGGGAAATAATCAGCGAGTTCATGCAGACTGATTTGCCGGAGCCGGTCGTACCGGCAATCAGCAGATGCGGCAGCTTGCCGATATCGCCGATGATGCGGTTGCCGCCGATATCCTTGCCGACTGCGAAGGATACGCGGGATTTGCACTTCTCAAATTCCAGCGAATCGATGACCTCACGCGCCATGACGACCGAGACGACCCGGTTCGGCACCTCAATGCCGACAACGGAGATCTTGTCCGGAATAGCTGCAATACGGACGCCGGACGCGCCGAGCGCCAGCGCGATATCGTCGGCCAGATTCGTGACCTTGGACAGCTTCACGCCGCGCTGCAGTTCCAGTTCGTACCGTGTGACCGACGGACCGCGCGTAACGTTGATGATATGTGCTTCAATGCCAAAAGACTGAAGTGTGTCGCCCAGCCGTTCGGCGTTTTGCCGCATTTCCTCCGTGCCGTCGTGGGACTGTCCGCTGCCTGCTTTCAAAAGAGACACGGGCGGGAATTCATATTCCGGCTTCTGCGGCTCTTGCTGGCCGATTTCCTGCGCAATCTGGGCCGCTTCCAGCTGTACATCCGCTTTCTTTAGTTTTTCCGGCTGCTCTGGGATTTCAACCGGCGGCAGCGGCTGTTCAGCAGGGGCCGGTTTCGACTCCTGCTTCGGCGCATCAAAATGGTCGATCACAAGCGGCGGCATCTGGTGCGGCAGGCTTATGGGAATCACATTTGACGCAGGTGCTGTTTCTGCCGGTTCCTCTGCCGGGGCATCCGGTTCGGCTGCAATCAGCGCGTCAAACTGTGATTTGTAATCGGTATGAACAGGCGGCTCCTCCGGTTCCGAAGCGGCAGCAGTCTGCTGTTCCGGCTGCGGTGCAGCAGGAGAGGCTTCGGCACTCTTTGCTTGGCGGCGGCTGTTTTCCAGAAAAACGTCCGGGCGCATCGGCGCTTTTTTTCTGCCGGAAGGCTTCTTTTCTGCTTGCTCCGGCAGAGGAGGATCGTCAACCGGAAGATCAAACTCGCTCATGCGGGAGGCACGGCGCTGCTCTGTGCGCTGCACATGCTCAATGTGCTTGTTTGCAACGGTATCAACGATCACCTGCGCCGGATCCTTGTGCTCGCGCTGCGGCTCGGCATATTCCACGCGCGGACGGTTTTTGATGGCTGTCACGATGCTCGATACCGTCATATTGAGACTTGTAATCAAACTCAGCAGCATGCCGATGATCACAACCGCTACCGCGCCGATGCGGCTGATGAGCGCTTCAAGCAGGCTTGCAAATCCGCCCGCCAGCACGCCGCCTGCCGTTCCGTCGATACCGCCGTCCCAAAGAGCGGCAATAACGCTCCAGTCCCCGGACGCGTCAAATTTTCCGCCGACCAGCTGCACCAGACTGCCGATGAGTGCGGCCGTCAGAAACGTACACGTCACGCGCAGCGCGACAGGTCTGCCGTCGTGCAGAAACAGAATCAGAAAACTCATGATGAATGAGAATGGCAGGATGTAAAAGCCTGCGCCGATAAGTCCGCGGAAAACCGACGTCAAGAGATTTAAAAACGCCGCGTTCATCTTAAAGCAGCATAAAACCGACAGCAGCGCAAACACGGCGCATACGCCTGCGCCGATCTCGCGCCGGATGGGCGCAGCCTGCTTTTTCGCTGTTTTTTTTCGTCCACGGGAAGCCGTGGATTTTCTTTTGTTCGTAGAAGCCATGGAACCGTAACACCTCACGAGATCAGGGACAGAATCAGCGTCAACAGACCTGCGCCCCAGCAGTAGTAACAGAAGCCACCGAATTTCCCGCGCTGCGCAATGCGGTTGAGCGCGAAAATGGCAAGATATCCGGAGACAAACGCGGCAGCAACGCCGCACAGATACATCGGAACCTCCGGCCAGTTGATTCCGGCGGAGATCGCTTTCACAAGCGATAGAAGATTCGCGCCGAGCACGGCGGGGATAGAAAGGAAGAACGAGAATTTAACGGCAAATGTCCGATCAAATCCGCGCAGCATCCCGGCGGAGATCGTCGTCCCGGAACGGGATAAGCCCGGCACAACCGCGATCATCTGCGCAAGACCAATCATAAGCGCATCCGAGAGCGTCATAGCCTTTTCCGTCTTGTTGCCATGGCCGAACCGGTCGGCAGCCAAAAGCAGAAACCCCGTCGCAATCAGTGCAAAGCCGATGAAGAAGGTATCGTAGAACAGCGGGTCAAGATAATCGTTCAGAAACGCCGCCGGAATAAGCGGCAGCGTTGCCACGATTAGAAACAGCAGCAGCCTCCGCCGGGGGGATCCTGCCGCGCGCCGCGCTTTGGTTTTTTTTAGGTGCAGCATCATGAGTCCTTCACGGCAAAGCCCGCGCAGTTCCGTATGATACGCAATAATTACCGCCCCAAGCGTCCCCAAATGCAGCAGCACGTCAAATAGCATCTGGTTTTCCAGATTGCCGATGCGCAGGAAGTTTTGCAGAATTGCAAGATGTCCGGAGCTGGAGATCGGTAAAAACTCCGCAAGCCCCTGTACGATTCCAAGTAAAATGGCAGTCCAATAGGTCATACCAGTTCCTCCGTCCGGAAACTCGCCGCCCCCCAACGGCGGCATACCAATTATATTATCACAGATCCGGAAATATTTCTACTATACGTTCGGAAAAAGCACAGTAAAAAGAATGCGCCGCGTTTCATGGATTTCTGGCATATTGTCCGGTTTCCTGTTATACTAAAATTGGTTTTACAGTCATTGAGCCATAAAACGAAAAAATGCGATGGAAAGGAAAGCTATTTATGAAAGAGTATCAGTCCCTGATTGGATAAATCATTCTCGCCGCTGCGATCATTATAGCGGCCTGCATCGTCGCCAGTGCAATCCGCGCAGCCGGCGGCAGCATCGGCAGTCAAATTGCATCGGCAATTTTAACGCATAGAGCATAGAAACTCCCTCGCCGCGCTGCCAGCGCGGCGAGGGGAGCGATATATACAGGGGGAACTACGCCTCCTCAGCCAGATCGATGCCGTTGAGTTCAACGCCCTCGTCAGCCTTGATGAGAAGATAGCGGACGCCGCCGAGCGTGCGTGTCTCAATGAGATCCGGCCGGTCCGGATTGACGGTAATGGACACGTCTGGCGTTTTGACGACACACTTTTTCACGTCGATCAGATTCCTGGGATTGAGCACTGCACCGCCGCCGAAGGATTCGTCAAACTGCGCGCCGAACTGCATCCGCTTATCTTCCGACACACCGCAGCTTTCCAGCACATCCTTCAGTTCGTCGCCGCTGACGACCAGCGGGTCGTCGCTTTTGCCTCCTGCCACGCGTCAATGCGGTCCTTGAGTTCCTGCCGCACCTGCTGCGACGGCGAGCGAGCACTCGTCGTCCAGCGAATTGCGCAGAACACCGCCGAAGGTGTCGCGCTGCTCATCGGCGGGCATCGGTGGCTGGACGCGGAACAGTGCGTCGATCAGGGGTTGATTGTCCGTGCCGGATGAATGCGTGTAAAACAGGCAGTTGTAAAGATTGGTCCGCCGCCCGTCGAAGGCAGGGAAGAGGAAGCCCATCTCCGGCATCCCGGCCGCCCAGCCGGCGGAGCGGTTATGGAAGGTTTTTCCTCGGCTATGTAACTTAAATGCTCCTTGCCTGGCTTTGACAGGGCAGACGGCGCAGACAAAATAGGAAAAGACCTCGCTGCCGTCCTCCAGCTTCGCACCGTCCTTAGCCTTGAACGGCACGTCATAGCGCTCATGCGCCAGCAAAATCAGAAAGTTTTCTTCAAAGTTGACTGCGCCGATGATGGTCTGGAACAGCTTCTGCCGCGCTTCCTCGTCGTCCAGCGCCGTCTCGCGCAGGCGCATGAGCAGCCGGTGCTCGTTGGAGTCGGCAACCTGCTTTGTGGTAAACGAGAGGTCAATCAGATTTTTATCCGGAGTGCCGGAAAGCACACGGCGAAAGATTGCTAGATACTTTTCCTTGTCCTCCTCCGCCATCAGGCCGAACGGCTCACGGAACGTGGACAAAACTTCGCCGCTGGATGCGACATAGCAGCCATAGACGGCGGTCAGATTGGTGCGGTCTGGCTTCATACGGCGCCGCAGTTCGCCGATTTCTTTATTTGTCATGGGAATACTCCTTGTGCTGAAAGTCATTTCAGTATATCATAGATCCGGCAAGATATCCAGTCGGAACTCTTTTTATCTGCAAACGTCTAACCCATCAGAAGGGAGAGAATACCATGATTTTTTATTTAAAAGAGGAATTTCTGTCGTTCGACCACTTTGATATCTGGGACGAAAACGACCGGCTTGTCTACAGCGCGGACCGTGAGTTTTTAACTTCGGCAAAAAGCTGATCGTGCAGGACGCCTCCGGGCGGCAGGTCGCCGCCGTACAGCACAGACCGTTTTCGCTGCCGTGCACCTATGCGCTGAGCGTCGGCGGGCGGGACTATGACCTGACGCGGAACTTCGCGTTCTTTTCCCGCAGTTATTCGCTGGACGAGTTGGGATGGGAGATCGAGGGCGACTTTATGAGTCTGGAATACGAAATCACAAAAACGGCAGTCGCATTGCGGCCATTTCCCACGCCTTCCTGACCCTCGGCGACCGCTATGCATTAGAGGTTGCCAACCCGCAGGACGCGCTGCTCGCCCTCTGCACCGTTCTCGCCATCGACTGCTGCGACGAGGAACACAGCCGGTAACAGCTAATACACGATGCAGGCAATGCCATCAACGCGAAAAACAGATGCAGCTGGTGCGGGCGGGGCTCCGCTCCGCCCGGCAGGATGAACCGAATCATCAAAAATTCTCGGCGAATTCGTATGCACGCACCCATTTGACTGTAGGGGTCGATGCCCACATCGGCCCGGCAGAATGCACCATTTCAACGGAAATCTTTGGCGAATTCGTAACTTCCCAACGGGCCGATGTGGGCATCGGCCCCTACAAACGTGGTGGGATGTGCATATGGATTCGCCGAAGATATTCGCAGAACAGCTGTGTGCCTTGCTGGGCCTACTCCTTCTTCAGCCCCTTCAGAAGAATCTCCGACAACCCGACCAGAACCAGGAATCCGCCGAATAGCTTCCGCAGCAGTTCCGCGTCCACATTCTGGGCCAGCATCGCGCCTCCCACGGCACAGACACTGCCTGCGAGGGCTGCGGGCCAGACTGCACGCCATACGATCTGCCTGTTTTTGATATGAAAAATCAGCGCACAGGCAGCGCAAGGGAGAAAATACAATAGATTCACGCCCTGTGCTGCTTTCTGCTCCATGGATAAAACGGCGGTCATCCAGACCATCAGCAGGCTCCCGCCGCCGATGCCAAAGCCCGATAGGACGCCGCAGACAAGCCCTGGGGCAGCGGCTGCAGCGAACGTCAACATACAATCAGACGAATCCCTCCCGCGAGGATCACAGCACCGAGAATCAGATGCAGCGCTTTAGCAGACATTTTTCGGAACAGAAGCCCTGCAAGGATGCCGCCAGCGGCACCGCCGATGAGGTAGGGGAGTGCATCCGCGATTGGAAGGCTGTCATGCAGTGCATAAACCACGATTGAAACGATGCACAGCGGTAAGATCACTGCGATCGCGGATGAAAACGCTGCCTTATCCTCGAGCCTGCAAAGCCAGATGAGGAGCGGCACGAGCACCATGCCGCCGCCTGCACCAAAAATCCGTTGATAAAGCCTGCCAGCGCGCCCGCCAGCAGACTGAAACCGATACGCGGCGTCTTCGCGTTTTCCTGCATCAAAAACACCCCTTCCCATGGCATAGTCTGCCGTGAGAAGGGGCATTTTATACGCGAAACAGCCGCCCAAACGGGCGGCTGTTTGAAATGCAAGTTATTTCGTGGTGAACTTCATGCCGAAGGAAGCGGTCGTGTAGGTATTATCGCCAACAACACCGTCGTGCCATGCGTTGTAGTCTGCGGTGCGCAGAGCGTTCTCAACGAGCGTGTTGCGGTAGGAGTTGCCGAAGCCGTCAAAGTACATGACATGCACGCCGTAAGATGTTTCGACAATGCCGGTGTCGCCGGGCTGACGGCTCTCGTCGAAGCACCAGTCGTTGAACTCGGTGACCATCTGGCCGGGCATGATGTTTTCATACAGGCCGCCCTCGTCGCCGTTGGAATCGGCGGTGTATTCCTTGGCCAGTTCGCCGAAGCTTGCCGCAGTCTTGTCGCCTGCGTCAAACTCCGCAAGGATCTCATCGGCCTTTGCGCGGGCCTCTTCCATTGCGGACTCGTCGGAGGTGTCGCTGACGGAGATCAGGATGTGGCGGACGTTCGGCAGCTGATAGTCGTTCGTGCTGCGGGAAACGAAGTACAGAACGTAGTAAACGCCGCTGTCATTGACAATATAGGTCGTGTCACCCTCAGTGCGGGATGCGTCGAACAGCCAGTCGGCAACATCGCTGCTCAGCGAGGAGTACAGCTGGTCTTCTTTCAGCGTGTAGTTCTCGTCCGCATAGCTTTCCTTTGCGGAATCCTGCGCGTTTTCATAGGCCTCATTGATGAAGGTCTGCTCGTCGTTCTCAGAATCGGCAGCCATCTTGGAAGCCATCTCTTCCTTGAGGGCAGTCAGTTCTTCCTCGGACAGTTCTTCAGTGGACTCAGCATTTTCGTCTGTCTCGTCGCTGCTGTCCGTCGAGGTCTGGAACATCGAATCAGAGACGAGGAACTGCCGGTAGGTCACGGCATCATAGTCATTGGGATTCGCTTCATACTCAGCGGCAAGATCCGCATCGGTGTAGGTAAAAGCACTGTTGATGGACTGCGCGTAGCTGCTTGCAAGCGTTGTAACCTCAAGATATTCACGGAAACTTTTTTCGTTGCAGCCTGTACCGTAGACAGCTGCGATGTAGCTGTTCTTATTCATGTTGGAATAGGCAGCATAAAGGTCGAGAGACGTAAGCTGCGAATCAATGGTGGCCTGCTCTTCCTCAGAAAGCGTGTAGCCGTTGGCCTTGGCTTCGTCGGCAATCGTGTAGACTTCGGCAGCGGTGGTCAGACCCTGCTGGGTGAAGAAATCGGCCCAAGTCTCGCCGGTATCGGCATCATAGGTCTGCTCATCAAGCGGAGAATTGGTGTCGAGGATATAACTCATAAAATCGCCGTACTGTTCCTGCATGCTGCTGTAGGCGTTCTTATAGAAGTAGTTGACCATAGCCGGGGTAAGCTTGTGGCTGCCGACAGTTGCTGCAGTGGCGTGCGAGGCGAAGAAACCGCTGGTCAGCATGTAGAAGAAGACAACGATGCAGACGACCAGAACGGCACAGACTACAGTCAGCGTTTTCTTCAGGCCTTTGCTCATGCCTTTTTTGCTTCATTGGAAGTCTCAGGAACTGCTGCCTGTTCCTTGCGCTTGTTTTTTCACGGGATGCGCTCATTTGGGATCATTCCTCTCATAAGTCTGGGTTTTGCCCGAAAAAAAAAGCGGGAAGTCGTCCCTCAGGCAATTCAATGCGTATTATACCGAAAAGCTGCGCCATATGCAAGCATAATTTTGCAGAATACGCAGAAAAAGAACACGCTCTGCTACCGCAGAGCGCATTTTAGCAAAAACGTATCCCCGCAGAAGCCGTGCGAATCCAATTATAACCTGCACGAAAGGGCAGGTGGGTTGCCTCTTTGCTGCTTCTCTGCTTCCAACGTCCACCACCGGTCAGAGCCGTGGGCGGGAGGCCTGCAATCGACAGCAAAAGTTCCGGCATCCCCTAACTATAATGTGGGTTTAAGTGGACCCGTCACGCACCCCGCAGGGACACGTCTTTACGATACCATATTTTATTATAAGCTGCGGCGGCTTTGTTTATGCCTCCGGCTCGTCCTCATCTTCGTAGATCAGATCCATCAGGGCGCTGTAGACTGCTTCGAGTTCTGCGTCGTCCTCAATGGCCTCGAGGAATTCCTCACCGTTTTCTTCTACGGATTTGAGAATGCTGACCTCAAGGTCCTCTGCCTCGTCGTCGCCGGAACCTGCCGGAACGAGCGCCAGATACCGGCTGCCTTCATGTTCCAGTTCTGCTAAAACCTCGAGTTCGTATTCCTTGCCGTCTTCGTCGGTGATGCTGATGAAATCGTCGCCATATTGCTGCTCCATACGTTTCCTCCGTATTGCTTGCTTTCTTGCTCCTATTCTAACCCGAAGCCGATATAAAATCAAGAGGAATTTGCTGACCGTTTGCGCTAATCACACTGTACAATGCCGGATTTGTTGCGAATATATCTGGGTATCCGATATTTTTGCATGAAATCCGGTCAAAAAAGGAAGAATAAAAAGACTGCATGGATTTCAAAATTTGTTTTCAAAATAATTGACAGATGTGTTATAATCATCAGGATAGAATGCGATAATACGACGCTGTGCGTCGTTTGCCTGTATGCCAGAACAAAACATGGAGGTTCCGTATGGCAAGACAAGAAAAAGACAAAAGCGGAAAAAAGGCGGGAGGCGCCGGACGTGTATTCGCGGTGATCGGAAAGGTTGTCGGTACGATCTTCCTGACGGCGTTTCTGACGGCTCTGATCTTTGCCTGCCTGTTTGCGGTCTATGTGAAGAACGACCTTTCGCAGCAGGCCGAGTGGGCGGCCGACAGCTTCTCCATGGAGCAGACTTCAGTTATTTACTATGAAGATCCGGATACCGGAAAATGCGAGGTCCTGCAGGCCATCTACGGCGGCTCGAACAGCACATTCGTTGAATATGACGATATTCCCAAAAACCTCATTAACGCCTGCATTGCTATTGAAGACAAGCGCTTTGAAAAGCACCAGGGCGTAGACTGGGTCACAACGATGCGTGCTTGCTTTAAAATGTTCCTCGGAAAGAGTGAAGCCGGTGGCTCGACCATTACGCAGCAGTTCATCAAAAACGCTACCGGAGAACGGGAAGTGACCGTCCGCCGCAAGCTGGTCGAGATCTACCGCGCACTGGAGTTCGAAAAACGCACACCAAGCCGCAGATCATGGAGTTGTATCTCAATATCATCCCGCTGGGTGAAAACTGCCGCGGCGTGCAGTCTGCCTCGCGCGTCTATTTCGGCAAGGATGTGAAAGATCTGACGCTGGCAGAGTGTGCGTCTCTCATCGGCATCACCAACAACCCCTCGCGGTACGACCCGTATATCAGCGCGGAAAACAATAAGGAACGGCAGGAGGTCATTCTCTCCGAGATGCTCAAGCAGGGCTACATCAATCAGGCCCAGTATGACGAGGCTGTCGCGCAGGAACTGGTGTTCACGAATGCAAGCCGTGAAAAGAAGAAATCCGACGATAATTATTCCTGGTTTGTCGATCAGGTCATTAACGATGTAGTCAACGATCTGTGTGACAAAACCGGCTATGAATACGATATCGTTTATACAATGGTCAAGACCGGCGGTTACCAGATCTATTCCACGGTCAATCCTGATGTACAGGCTGCGGTCGATCAGGTCTATGAGGATCTTTCAAGCCTGCCCGCCACGGCAAGTTCACAGCAGCTGCAGTCCGGCATTGTCATTGTTGACAATACGACCGGTGATATTGTTGCGTTGGCAGGTGGTGTCGGGAAAAAGCAGGGAAGCCTCGTCTGGAACTGTGCGACGAGAAGCCTCCTGTCTCCGGGTTCCATCATCAAACCTGTTGCAGTCTACGCACCCGCCATTGAACTCGGTCTGATTACGCCTGCGACCGTCATGGACGATACGCCGTATTCCTTCACTGATTCTGCGACATGGCCCAAAAACCTCGATTCGACCTACCGCGGCCTTGTCTCCGTGGAGGAGGCTGTCGAGCAGTCGATCAATACCGTCCCGGTCAAGCTGGTCGCGGAGATGACGCCGGAATACTGCTATTCCTTCGCCAAGGACAAGATGGGACTCTCCACACTGGTTTCCTCGTATAAGACCACAAACGGCGAAGAACTGTCCGATGTGAACCTCTGGGCGCTTGCTCTCGGCAGCCTCACAAGGGGCGTAACCGTCCGCGCTATGACAGCGGCTTATGCCACGTTCGCAAACGAGGGCGTTTGGCGCGAAGCCCGGACTTACACCGTTGTGAAGGACTCGAACGGGCAGGTCATTCTGGATAACACGCAGGAATCCCACGTTGCTATGAAGGACATGACCGCGTGGTATATCACCGATATGCTCAAATCGACTGTCGAGAAGGGCACCGGCACGGCGGCGCAGTTGGAGAACATGACCGTCGCCGGCAAGACCGGCACGACCTCGCGTGATTTCGACCGCTGGTTTGCAGGCTATACGCCGTATTATACCGGCGTCGTCTGGTGCGGCTACAATGACCCGGAAGAGATCGTGCTGACGGATTCCGACACCAATCCCTCTATTGTCATGTGGCAGAAGGTCATGCACCTGGTGCATCAGAGCCTGAAGGATAAATCGTTCAAGCAGCCTGCGAATCTCGTTGAAGTCACGGTCTGCCGTGACAGTGGGCTTCTGCCGTCCGACGCTTGTGCACTCGACCCGCGTGGCGACCGCACAGTCCGTGTCACGCTCAGTGCGCATGACGTTCCGACGACGCAATGCACGGCTCATAAGCTGGTTGAGATTTGCAATGCCTCCGGCCATGTGGCAAATGAGTTCTGTGCGCAGGTTCCCGGCAACGCTACGCATAAGGTTGCGCTGCTTGATGTGTCCCGTGCTTTCCCCAAAAACGGCGTGGTGGTGCTTGATCAGGCCTATGCAATCCTGACGGGCGATCTGCCGGCCGGATACTATGCCGCCGTTTCGCCGGATGTTGATTCAATCAATGTCGAGTGCTATATCCACAGCGAGGACGATCTGCCCGAGCCGGAACCGGAGGAAGACTCCGAGGAAGACTCCGAGGAAGACACAGATCCTAGTCAGAGTGTAATTGACCGGATTCGGGACAGCATTGCAAACGGCGACAGAACCCCGTAATCAAAACACAAAGGAGAGCAACATGTGGCTTGCTGACAGCTGGAAGGACTATGAGGTCCTTGATACCTCCGCCGGAGAAAAACTTGAACGGTGGGGAAAGTATATCCTCGTGCGCCCGGATCCGCAGGTGATCTGGAACACGCCGAAGGACGATCCGCTCTGGCGGAAGTATGACGCGCGCTACGCGCGCTCAAATACCGGAGGCGGAAAGTGGCAGAACCTGCGCCTGCCCGCACAGTGGCAGGTGCGCTATAAGGAACTGACCTTTCAGGTCAAGCCCATGAACTTCAAGCATACCGGTGTCTTTCCGGAGCAGGCGGCAAACTGGGATTTCATGATGGAGAAAATCCGAAATGCCGGCCGTCCCATCCGCGTTCTGAACCTGTTTGCCTATACCGGCGGTGCGACCATCGCCTGCGCTGCTGCGGGCGCGAGCGTTTGCCACGTTGATGCGGCCAAGGGCATGGTGCTCTGGGCAAAGGAAAACGCGAAGGTCTCCGGGCTTGAGGACAAGCCGGTACGCTGGATCGTGGATGACTGCGCGAAATTTGTTGCGCGCGAGATCCGGCGCGGCAAGACCTATGATGCAATCATCATGGACCCACCCAGCTACGGACGCGGCCCGTCCGGCGAGGTCTGGAAGCTGGAGGAGAATCTGTATCCGTTCGTGGATCTCGTCAGCCGTGTACTCTCCGATGATCCGCTGTTTTTATCATCAATTCGTATACGACGGGGCTGGCCCCGTCCGTTATGCGCTATCTGACGGAGACAATCGTCTCGAAGAAATACGGCGGCTATACCCAGTCTGACGAACTGGGCTTGCCGGTGCGCGATACGGGCCTTGCCCTACCGTGCGGCGCGACCTGCCGCTGGACAAAGGAGAAACCATGACCACAGCGATCCAAGTAAACGATCTGCACTATACTTACGAAGGACAGGACGGCGGCGAGACGCACATCGTCTTTGACGGCCTGAACCTGTCCATTGAGCAGGGAAGCTTTGTTGCCGTGCTCGGGCATAACGGCTGCGGCAAATCGACGCTGGCCAAGCATTTTAACGCGATTCTTCTGCCCGCAGGCGGCAGCGTAATGGTATACGGCATGGATACAAAGGACGAGGCGCTTCTGCTTGCCGTCCGGCAGCATGTGGGCATGGTCTTCCAGAACCCGGATAACCAGATTGTCTCCAATGTCGTAGAAGAAGATGTTGCGTTTGCTCCGGAAAATCTCGGCGTTGCTTCGCAGGAGATCCGGCAGCGCGTCGATGATGCCCTCAAGGCAGTCGGCATGTACGACTACCGTATCTTATGCCCCGCAGCTTCTGTCCGGCGGCCAGAAGCAGCGTGTGGCTATCGCGGGCGTTCTTGCTATGCAGCCGCAGTGCGTCGTGCTTGACGAGCCGACCGCCATGCTCGACCCGCAGGGACGGCGCGAGGTGCTCGATACTGTCGAGCGACTGAACCATGAGACCGGCATGACGGTCATTCTGATTACCCATCACATGGACGAGGCTGCGCGCGCAGACCGTGTGATTGCCATGTCCGAGGGCCGGATCGTCGCCGACGGAACGCCGCAGGCGGTTTTCGCGCAGGGAGCCGCTGCTGCGCAGCGTCGGCCTTGACGTGCCGCAGACCGAGCAGCTTTTGCTGGAACTGAAGCGGCGCGGCATTGATATTCCGACCGACGCGCTGACGCCGGAGGCTTGCGCACAGCTGCTTCAACAGCGCATCGCGCAGCGCTGAACCAGAAAACCCGGAGGAAGAAGCCTTGACGCCTATTTTAGAGATACAGAAGCTTTCCCACATCTATAGTCCGGATACGCCGTTTGAACATGCGGCGCTCAGAAACGTCGATCTTACGATCTGCCGGGGGGTGAATTTGTTGGCCTGATCGGCCATACCGGCTCCGGAAAATCCACGCTGGTACAGCATATGAACGGTCTTCTGAAGCCGACATCTGGCCGTGTGCTGTTTGATGGCCGCGATATCTGGGAGGACCCCAAATTCACCCGCCAGATCCGGTTCCATGTCGGTCTGGTGTTCCAGTACCCAGAGTACCAGCTGTTTGAGGAAACAGTCTACGCCGATATCGCCTTCGGCCCCAAAAAACATGGGACTATCCAAAGACGAGATCGACGCGCGCGTCCGCCGCGCAGCGGGCTTTGTCGGCATTTCCGAGGCGGAACTTTCCAAATCCCCATTTGATCTTTCCGGCGGCCAAAAGCGCCGCGCGGCCATCGCGGGCGTGATTGCCATGGAGCCGGACGTGCTCATTCTCGATGAGCCGACGGCGGGACTTGATCCCGCGGGCCGCGAGAGCATTCTGAAAAATATCCGCAATTATCAGGCTGCGCAGCATGCGGCCGTTGTAATGGTCAGCCACTCAATGGAGGAAATTGCCTCCAATGTTGACCGACTGATCGTCATGGAAAAGGGGACTGCCGTCATGACCGGCGCACCGTCCGAGGTCTTTTCGCATGCGGCGGAACTTGTCTCCATGGGTCTGAACGTGCCGTGCATGACGCAGGTGCTGCTGCGGCTTCAGCAGCTTGGTGTAAATGTTCCGGCTTCGGCCTATACGGTCGAACAAGCGGCGGATATCCTTGAACCGCTTCTGAAGGGAGGCGCGCGGATATGCTGAAGGACGTAACGCTCGGCCAGTTTTTCCCTGGTCAGACACCCATCCATAAGCTTGACCCCCGCACAAAGCTTGTGCTTGTGATTGTCTACATTGTCGCGCTGTTTCTCGCAAAATGGTTCGTTTCCTATGCAGCTATCGCTGCATTTCTTGCGCTTGTCATTGCCATGAGCCAGATACGGCTGAAGGTTGTGCTCAAAAACCTCAAGCCGCTTCTGTTCATCATCATCTTGACTGCGCTTTTGAACCTGTTTTACGGACAGGGAGAACCAATCGCACAGTTCTGGATTTTTAAAATCACAAAATCCGGCATTCAGAATGCTGTCTTTATGGTGCTCCGCATCTCTTTACTGGTTGCCGGCACATTTATGTTAACCTATACGACCTCGCCGATTGCCCTGACGGACGGATTGGAAAGTCTGCTGTCTCCGCTCAAAAAGCTGCACGCGCCGGTGCATGAACTTTCCATGATGATGTCTATTGCACTGCGCTTTATTCCCACACTGATCGAGGAGACGGACAAGATCATGTCAGCGCAGAAGGCCAGAGGCGCAGATTTTGAGTCTGGAAATCTTCTCAACCGCGCCAAGGCACTCGTGCCCATTCTTGTTCCGCTGTTTATCAGCGCGTTCCGCCGGGCCGACGAACTTGCGACTGCCATGGAATGCCGCTGCTACCACGGCGGCGAGGGCCGGACGAAACTGTCAGAACTGCACTATCAGAGGCGCGATTATTTCGCCTACCTCTCCGGCACAGCGCTGCTTGCCGTCATGATCGTACTCCGGCATTTCGGTTTATAACGCAGTACCAAGTCACGCCTCGCTCCAAGGGGGACTAGGGGATCGACCGCACCGGTACATTACAGAAAGATCGAGTTTTTGGACGTTACAATGCGGTTTGCAGATAACGTTGAACGGTTTGCAGATATTATGTGGAAAAATAATTTTATAGGACAATACATCATGAAAAACTTTTTTTGTTAAAATTGGGCGAGATCGTCCTGAAGGGACAGAACCGCCGCGTCTTTGAGGATAAGCTCAAGACTGTCACCCGCCGCCGCATGGCTAAAGTTCGGCGAGTTCAAGGTTTCAATCGTCCAATCGACGCTCTATGTCGAGCCGCTGACCGAGAACTGCGATCTGGACGGCGCGTGGGAGGCCTGCGGCACGATCTTCGGCGTGGCCCAGATGTGCCGCTGCCGTGCCTGCGAAAAAAATCTCGACGCCATGTTTAACGCCGTCTGCGAGTATCTGGGCGATGAGCTGTCCGCAGCCAAAAGCTTCAAGGTCGAATCCAAGCGCTCGGATAAGCGCTTCCCGCTGAACTCCATCCAGATTTCGCAGGAGATCGGCGGACGGCTGGCAGAGGAATTCCCGAACGTTCTGGTTGATGTCCACAATCCCGACTATACTGTCAATATCGAGGTCCGTGAGACTGCGGCCTATGTCCACGGCCCGTCCGTTCCCGGCGCAGGCGGCCTGCCGACCGGCACTGGCGGACGCGCGGCAGTCCTGCTCTCCGGCGGTATCGATTCGCCGGTTGCGGGCTATATGATCGCCAAACGCGGCGTGGAGATCGAGTGCATCCACTTCTTCTCGTACCCGTATACCTCGGAGCTTGGCAAGGAAAAGGTTCTGGAGCTGGCGCACATCATGACGAAGTTCTGCGGCCGCATGACCGTTGATATCGTCGGCTTTACCGAAATTCAGGAGGCCATCCGCGACCACTGCCGTGAGGAATACTTCACGATCATCATGCGCCGCTTTATGATGCGCATTGCAGAGGCCATCGGCCGCGACCATGGCGCGAAGTGCCTCGTCACCGGCGAAAATCTCGGACAGGTCGCGTCCCAGACCATGGACGCCATGGCCGTGACCGGCGCAGTCGTCCATATGCCCATCTTCCATCCGCTGATCGGCATGGACAAGGAGGAGATCGTACCGTCGCCCGCCGCATCGGGACGCTGGATACCTCCATTCTTCCGTATGAGGACTGCTGCACCGTCTTTACCCCCAAGCACCCGAAGACGAAGCCGGTCCTCGCACAGGTCGAGGCCGAGGAGCAGAAGCTGGACGTGGAGGGCCTGATCGCCCGCGCCATCGCCAACACGGAAAAGACCCAGATCCGGTACTATGAAGATGAACACAGGGGCTGAGGCCAGTAAGCGCCTGAAAGAGCAGGAGCTGACGCTTGCTACGGCAGAATCCTGCACTGGCGGTCTGATCGGCAAGCTGCTGACTGATGTGCCGGGCGCGTCTGCCGTATATAAGGGCGGCGTGATAAGTTATGTAAACGAAATCAAGCACTGTCTGCTGGTGTAGAGCAGGAGATACTTGACGTCTGCACCGCCGTCTCGCGCGAAACGGCACACGAAATGGCGCGCGGTGCGCGCGAACTGGCCTTGCAGGCCCGGACTGGGCCGACCGCGCTAAAATCCGCGGGCCGCCGACGCGGTCTTCCAGCTGATTCTGGATACGATTTGAGAAGAACAGCCGCGCGGGAACGAAATTCGTTTCCGGGCGGCTTGCTATCTGTGTGGATTACAACAGGATCTTTGCCAACTCGTCAATCGTCTCGTCAAACACGCGCAGCGCACTGCGGACGGTGTCGGGCTTGGTGAGGTCAACGCCTGCAATCTTGAGTTCTTCGAGCGGATAATCGCTGCCGCCGGTTGTGAGGAATTTCAGATAGCCGCTTGCGTCGCCGGTCGTCAGGATATGCTCGGCAATGGCCACGGCGGAGGAGAAGCCGGTCGCATACTGATAGACATAGAACGCGCGGTAGAAGTGGGGGGATATACGACCATTCGGGGTCGATGTCTGCATCAATGCCGATGCCGTCATAATAGGTGGCTTCGAGATCGTGATAGACCTTGTTGAGCGATGTGGCCGTCAGCGGCTGACCCGCGGCATAGAGGTCGTGCGCTTTGCGCTCGAACTCTGCGAACAGCGTCTGACGGTAGAGCGTTGTGCGGAAGCTTTCGAGGAAGTGGTTGAGGATATATGCACGGCGCTTTTCATCTGTCTCGGTCTTCAGCAGGTACTTGGTCAGCAGAACCTCGTTGACCGTCGAGGCAACCTCGGCAACCATAATGCGGTAATCGTGATTAACATAATCCTGCGTCGTATCCGAGAACCAGGAGTGCATGGAGTGGCCCAACTCGTGCGCCAGCGTGAACGCGTCGTTGAGTGTTCCGGCATAGTTCATCAGCACATACGGATGCACGCCGAACACGCCCAACGAGAACGCGCCGGACTGCTTGCCGTCGTTCTCATATACATCGACCCAGCGCTCTGCAAACGCGCGGTCAAGCAGCTTCTGGTATTCCTCGCCCAGCGGCAGCGTTGCCTTCTTGACCAACTCTTTCGCGTCTTCAAACGCAATGGGATAATCGACATCCTCTACGATAGGGACGTAAAGGTCAAATACATCGATTTTTCAAGCTTCAACGCGCGGCGGCGCAATTCAAGATATTTGCGCATGGAGGGCAGGCTCTCGTGCACGGCTTCGATCAAACTGTCATAGACAGAGACGGGCACGTTGCCGCCGTCCAGTGCAGCCTCGCACGCGGAGGCGTAGCCGCGCTGATTGGAGAAATAGGTGTCGAATTTGACGGAGCCGCCATAAAGCGTGGCGATGGCATCGCCGAACTGCCGGTAGGTGCCGAACATGGCACGGAACGCACCCTCGCGCACGGAGCGGTTCCGGCTTTCGCGGTAGACCGGGAACGTACCGGGAGTGAGGCGTACCTCTTCGCCTGCCTCATTTTTGACCATCGGCAGCTGCAGGTCAACGTCGGTCAGCATTTCAAACGCGGCCTTCGGCGTTCCGGCTGCATCGCCCAGCAGGGCAAGCATCTGCTCGCGCGCAGCGTCGAGCGTATGTGCGCGCATGCGGACAATATCGTCTACTGTGTGCCGGTAGGTTGCCAGCGCTTCATCCTGCATCCATTCATCCAGCTTTTCTGCCGGGATGGCGAGAATTTCAGGGTTTAGGAACGCCGTCGCGGCGCTGAACTTGACGATCAGACTCTCGCTGCGGGCGGCCATCTCCTGATTTTCTGCAACGGAACCGTCTTCAGTCTTCTTCAAAAACGCATAGACATAGGGCATCTCAACCTTAAACATGGAGGCATAGACGGTGTCAAGCCCCTTCTTGAACGCTTCCTTGGACGTGCCAAGCGTTCCTGGAATTGCGGCCAGCGGCGCAAGCGCGGCCTCAGCCTCCTGCATTGCGGCTTCCCACGCCGCGGTGTCCGGGTAGATCTTCGTCAGGTCCCACTGGAACCGGATATCCTGTTCGCTTCGTTTCATAGCGTATCCTCCTTCATAGATATTTCTATTATAATAACCGAAATCTTTCCTGTCAACGTCCGCTGCGGATGGGCGAACAGTTGCTTTTTTATCACGTTCAGGATAAAATAAGCAAAAGAACCTCAACTGGAGGGATACGATGAAAAACAACACCCATTCCGTGCGGCAGATTGTTTGTTCCTGTATATCCATGCTTCTGACAGCGCTGCTCACTGTACTGACGTATCTGGATCCGGAGCAAGTACCGCTTGCACCGCTTCTGGTTCGCATGCTTCTGCTGCCGGGACTTCTGCTTGTAATTGCGGGCGTGAATTTCTGCTGCCTGAAAACAGGCATCTGCAAACTTTTTACCGGAAAGCCGGATCGGCATACGACGGCAGTTCTGACTGTTCTGCTTGCTTTTGTGCTCTGTGCGCTTGGCGTGTTCCCGGACGCGGCGGCCGCCGCAGCGCTGCTGCTGACGGCCTCTGCATGGCTCGATCTCCTGGAGCATCGACTGGAGGCTGAACTTCCCGGTATGCAGGCGGAGCGGACGGCGGAGAACGTCTGGACATGGACAGGCTTTGCCGCCGCAATCTGCGCATCGGCAGTCTGGGCCGTGCTGCATGCAAGACCGGCAGCCATTCTTGGAAGAGCACTCTGTGTACTTGCTGCGTCGGCACTTTGTCCATTGCGTATGATCTCTCTTCTGGCAAGCCGCCGCGCCATGCAGCGTATGTCCATCCCGACTGTATCCGCAAAGATAATCGAGGCTCTCGGCGCCGCCGATACGGCGCTTCTCCGTCCGGAAGGACTTCTGACCGGCGAACCAACCGCCGTGGATATTCGCCCCGCAGGGATGGAGGCAGGACAGTTTCTTGCGCTTGCTGCATCGGTCATGCAGGACTGCAATGCACCGGAAGCGACGGCAATTTTGAATACGGCACACAGCTGTGGCATTACGGTGCCGTCAACAGGACACTGCACGCAGACACCGGACGGCTTCTGCGCCGAGTTGGACGGAAAACGCTATTACGCTGGAACATCAGAACAGCTGCGCAGACGTGGGATTTTTGCACCGCGTGCCGATGACATTTCACTTTCCGGGAAAACAGCACTTCTGTTTGGAATGGAGGGCGGTATGTATCTCTGGGCTGATTGCGCTGCAAAGCCCGCTGCTTCCGGGTGCGCAGACGGTACCACACACGCTCGTTTGTCGCCATGCCGATGATGTCCACTGGCACGCGGAAGCGCGAGACCATCCGCACCGTCGCGCCGGAAAGCGAGCTGACGACGATGGCCTTCGCGTGGATGTCGCAGGCCATGCAGCACGTCGCGTGCGAGATCGCGTCGACCATGTTCTTGATCTGGAACGCCTCGGCGCGGAACAGCGGCTCATAGTCGATATGCTTTTCCGTTTCCTCCACGATCTCGGCCATGGTCTGCACAGTTCTGACCGGATATTTGCCCGCCGCCGACTCACCGGAGAGCATGACGGCGCTCGTGCCGTCGTAGACCGCGTTGGCAACGTCGGAGATCTCCGCCCGCGTCGGACGCGGGTTGTGGATCATGGATTCGAGCATTTCCGTCGCCGTAATGACGCGCTTGCCGAGCAGACGGCACTTGGTAATGAGATACTTCTGGATCGCAGGCAGCTCCGCAAACGGAACCTCCACGCCCAGATCGCCCCGGCCGATCATAATGCCGGAGCACGCCTGACAGATCTCTTCCACGTTGTCAATGCCGGTCTGGTTCTCGATCTTGGCGATGATTTCAACATCCTTACCGCCATGCTCATCCAGAAACCGCCGCACATCCAGCACGTCCTGCTTCCGCGAGACGAACGACGCTGCAACAAAATCAATGCCGTTCTGAATACCGAACAGCAGATCATCCTTGTCCTGCTCGCTCAGATAGACCTGTTCGAGCACTTTATGCGGGAACGACATGCTCTTGCAGTCCGAAAGCTCGCCGCCCGTCACGACGCGGCAGTGAATTTCCGTTCCTTCAATACCTTCCACCTCAAAAATGACCAGTCCGTTGTTGACCAGCACCGTATCGCCCATGGAAAGATCATGGGCCAGCCCCGCATAGCTGACGGAAACGATCGTCTCGTCGCCGTCGACCTGCCGCGTCGTGAAGGTGAACGGATCGCCGTCCTTCAGCACGATCTTTTTGTTTTTAAACGTGCGGATGCGGTATTCCGGCCCTTTGGTGTCGAGCATAATGGCAACCGGAAGGTCCAGTTTCTTTCGCACCTTGCGGATCATATCGAATTTCTGCTGATGCTCCGCATGCGTTCCGTGCGAAAAGTTCAGGCGCGCGACGTTGAGCCCCGCCCGGCACATTTCCGCAAATACCTCCTCCGAACTGCTGGCCGGACCGATGGTACAGACGATCTTCGTTTTTCTCATTCCCAATTCCCCCTGTAAAACAAAACGGCAGAACCACAGTCATGGTTCTGCCAAAAGCTATACACGCTCCGATGCGAATAGGACGCTTCCCAGCGCCTATGACAGACTCCACCGCTCGCATCGTCCGCATTTTAGCACAGCACACCGCCGCTGTCAATTCACAAGAATTACTGGTTATGGGATTTCTCACGCTTTCTGCGCCGGTCAATTTGACGATGCAGCAAGCTCAGCGCATCGGAAAGCGAGCCGATTGCGTCCATTAACCCCGAGGAAACGGCCTCTTCGCCGTATAAAACTGTGCCGACGTCCGTTGCGATCTCATCTGTCGCCATCATATAGCGCAGGAATCCTCACGGGAAATATGCGAATTCTTTGTCACAAAATTCACGATCTGCTCCTGGATCTGATTGAAATACTGATACGTCTGCGGCGCACCGACCACAAGCCCCGTCATGCGCACCGGATGCACGGTCATGCTGGCTGTTGGGACAATCAGGCTTTTCTTAGCTGACACTGCCAGCGGAATGCCGATGGAATGCCCGCCGCCCAGCACCAGAGAGACGGTGGGCTTTTTCATCCCCGCGATCAGCTCCGCGATGGCAAGCCCCGCCTCGATATCCCCGCCGACCGTGTTCAGAAGCAGCAGCAGCCCATCGATTTCCTCGCTTTCCTCCACGGCTGCGAGCAGGGGAATGACGTGCTCATATTTTGTCGTCTTGATGTTCTCCGGCAGCGCCTGATGGCCCTCGATCTGTCCAATGATCGTCAGCGTGTAGATCGTCCCCCGCGCCGTCTTTGTCGTTGAGGCACCGAGGTCGATCAACTCCTGCCGCGCCTGTTCTTCCTTTTTTGCTTCACCCATATTCGTGTGCTCCTGTCTGTGTAAGATTAGCTATCCCGTAGGGGCCGACGACTCTGTCGGCCCGAGCAGCAGGCAGAGATTTTTCGGAAATTCAGGGCGAATCCGCAAGCGCTTGCCTTTTTCAATGTAGGGGCCGATGCCCACAGCGGCCCGCTGGGAAGTTGCGAATTCGCCGAAGATTACCGTAAAAATGGTGTATTCTTCCGGGCCGATGTAGGCATCGGCCCCTACAGATGATCTTTGAGAGGTACAGATAGTTTAAACGCATTTTCACAAATCATGCGTGCGCGTTTTGCTCCTTGCCAGAAACGCGGAAATCAGGTATAATGGCCCTGAAAGAGGTGCTTCCAAATGACAAAAACCAACGTGATGCGCCTGCTTGACGCGGCGAAAATTCCCTACCGCGCAGCAGAATATGAGGTTGACGAGAACGACCTGAACGGGATGCACGCCGCCGAGGGGATCGGCATGCCGCCGGAGCAGATCTTCAAAACGCTTGTCGCAAAGGGCGAGCGCGGCGGCTACGCCGTGTTCTGTATCCCGGTCTGCTGTGAGCTGGACCTGAAAAAAGCGGCCAAGGCGGCCCACGACAAAAAAATCGAGCTCATTCATGTCAAAGACCTGCTGGCCACGACCGGCTATATCCGCGGCGGATGCAGCCCCATCGGCATGAAAAAGCAGTTCCCGACCTACATCGACGAGACCGCCCAGCTCTATGACGAGATCGGCGTTTCCGCCGGCTGCCGCGGCTGCCAGGTGCTGCTCGACCCCATGCGGCTTACGGATTATGTAAACGCCACCCTGTGCGACCTGACCGAATGACGAAAGGAGAGCGCCATGAAATCACGAATGATACCTGTGCTGTGTCTTCTTCTGCTTTTCCTGACAGCCTGTCAGAAGCAGACGTCGGACGACCCGGTTGTTGCGACCTACAAGGATACGCAGATTTTGCAGAGCGAAGTCGCGTATGAAAAGGAAAACCAGATCAACGTCACAGGAGACAAAACCGTCAGCGACGCGGACGCACTGGATCAGATCCTGCTGAACCTCATCATGCTCGATGAGGCGGAGCAGCGCGGCCTTTCCGTCACACAGGAAGAGGTGGACGCAGAGATGGCTGGACAGCGGAAAAACTACGAAGAATACGAGGAAGTGCGAAGCTATATCGAGGAGTGGTGCACAAAAATGGGGATCACCACCGAACAGTATTTCGATACGGTCGCGGAGCAGCTTCCCCGCAGGATGCTGCGGCAGAGACTGCGCGATACGCTCGGGCAGGAATACTGCGCGCAGCATGGACTGGAATTTACAAAGGTGAACCCGCCGGAGCAGATGACGAAATATGTCGATCAATACCTGGACAATCTGCTGGAGGCGCACCGCTCGGAGATCAAGTATTACTAAACCGAAAAGGAGGCCGCCATGAAGCGCTATTACCGCAAAAACCGCTCATCTGTTGCGCTGTTCCTTGTGTCCAACCTTCTGGCGGCCGGTTCGTCCGTGTTCATGTCCTTTTTGCTCGGCGCATTTGCCGACAGCGCCATGGAGGGCGACCTCTCGCGCGTGTGGAAGATCGCGCTTGTGACGCTGTTTTACCTCTGTATTGAGACTTTTTTCGCTTTCCTGCTGGATTATTCACGCGATATCATTGTGCAGCGCGTCGGCCGTGACCTCCGCGCCGACGCTGTGCGGAAAATAGAAGCGCTCAGCTATATGAGAAAAGCGAGAAAGACGACGGCGCCTGCCTGTCTCTCGTGCAGAATGACGTCGACACCATCCAGCAGGATTACGTTACGGCGCTGGGCGAAATTTATTTTCAGATCTGCTGTTTCCTTTTGGCAGTCGGCTCGGCCATTGCTATCCAGCCGGTCATGACCCTGATCATGATCGCCGTCAGTGTGCTGACTGCGGCGTTCCCCAAGCTGACGGAAAAGCGCCTGCAGGCGCATCAGGAGAACGAACAGCAGGCGAAAGCCCGCTATCTGACGGCAATCACACAGATCTTCTCCGGCTTCTTCCAGCTGAAAATTTTCAACGCCTTCTCAGGCATCAACCATGCCCATGACGAGGCAAACGAAACCCTTTATCGGAAAAAGCTCCGCTCCCGCCGCATCCGCAGAATTTTATACGCGGGAGCCTACGGCTGCGGCAATCTCGTCGTGCTCGGCACGTGGGTGCTCGGCCTGTTCTTCGTCACGCGCGGCGTCATCACGCTCCCGGCGCTCATTACCTTCGCGGGCCTCATGAACTTCGTTGCCGGACCGGTGCAGATCATCAGCGAACGCTATTCCTCGACCATCGCCGCCTCGGCGGTCTGCAAGCGCGTCCTCACATTTCTGGACGCGCCGACGGACGAGGCGGACAGCTGGGGAAGTGAACCGCTGACGCAGATCAAGACGGTCACACTGAACGATATCTCCTGCCGCAGAGATGACCGCGAGATTTTAAAGCACGTCGATCTGACGCTCCAAAAGGGCGACCGCGTCGCGCTGCTCGGCGAGAGCGGCGCGGGGAAGTCGACGCTTCTGAAGGTGCTGGCCTCCATGTACGCCGCGGACGGGGAATATGTAATCAATGGCCGCTCGTCCCGTGATTACCGCTATGAGGATTTCCGTAAACAGGTTACGCTGTTATCGCAGAAAACCTTCGTCTACAGCGCCTCCGTCCGCGACAACCTCACCATGTTCTCCGGTACGGCGCAGCAGGACGAGGCGCTGACAAAGACGCTTGCGGATGCCGGACTTTCCAAATGGTACGCCGAGCGCGGCGCGTCCATGGACACGCAGATCGGCGGCGAGGAGCACGCCCTTTCCGGCGGCGAAGAGCGCAGGCTCGACCTGGCCCGGACGCTCTGGCGCAAGGGAAGCCTCGTCATGCTGGACGAACCGGCGGCTGGCCTTGACGAAAAAACACGCGTCGAGCTGGAAAAGCAGATCGCGCAGCTGCCCTGCGAGATCCTGATCGTCGCCATGCACAATTATTCCCCGGAGTTTTTGGACAGCTTCACCAAGGTGCTCCGCATCCGGGACGGAGAAATCGTTATGTAAACTCATCGCTCTGCGATTTGACTGAATAAAAAGGAGAAACAAATATGCACTTTACTTACAGAACCAAAGGCACCTGCTCGCAGGAAATTTTATTTGACGTAGACGGAAAGACCGTCAAGAATATTGAATTCATCGGCGGCTGCAACGGCA